>Ga0209712_10001651_pt1 | contig 18871 bp, 28 predicted proteins | sample ArcOceMetagenome_FD_187443 | JGI IMG/M metagenome (GOLD analysis project Ga0209712, IMG submission 187443) | Marine eukaryotic phytoplankton communities from Arctic Ocean - Arctic Ocean - Greenland ARC118M Metagenome (SPAdes) (version 2) | ecosystem: Environmental > Aquatic > Marine > Oceanic...
GAGAATTAAAATGGCACAAACAAAAGTAGCACCGATATTTGATACAACTCAAGATACATTCTTTATTGGTAAAAAAATAACTTTAATAGAAATAACATACCCAGCGGCAGTAGACGCTAAGACAGGCCCGGACTCAACAATACAGACTGTTCATAACATTATCCAAGGCATAGGATTTAACATCTTAGGCATTGGCAAACTAACAGATACAAATACTGTTCAAGCGATAATGATTGAAGGTGATTATGGAACTGATACATATGACGGAACAAATAGTGAGACCTTAGCGGCTCATTTAGAAGACGTTGTACAAGCATTAGGCACAGTAGATGGAATTGATTTAGCAACGGCAGGTATTGTCGCTAAAGCATTCGCACTAGCATAAAAATACCATTGGAGAAATAATATGGCACTAACAAAAGTAGCACCGATATTTGACATAACTCAAGATGTATTCTTTATTGGTTCAACTATAACTTTAATAGAAATAACATACCCAGCGGCAGTAGACGCTAAGACAGGGCCTAACTCAACTATAGCAGAAGTACATGAACTTATCCAAGCCAAAGGATTTAATATTTTAGGTATTGGTGCATTAACAGATACAAATACTGTTCAAGCGATAATGATTGAAGGTGAGTATTCCACAGAGAGTTACGAGGGCGGCGCAGAATACACTTTTACTGATTATTTAGAAGATAAAATTCAAGCATTAGGCACGGTGGATGGAATTAATTTAGCAACGGCAACTGTTGCCGCTAAATCATTTGCATTCGCATAAAAATAACATAGGATAACAGAGCAATGAACAGAGAGTCAGTATTTGAACAACTGAAAATAGATGAAGGAGTTGTTTATGAAATTTATAAAGACCATTTGGGCTACCCAACTTTCGGAGTTGGACACTTGGTCCTTGACTCAGATCCAGAGTTTGGTCAAGACGTTGGAACCCCAGTCACAGAAGAACGAACAAAGCAGTGTTTTGAAAAAGACCTTGACACCAGCATCTCAGAATGCGTTGCATTATATGGAGATGATTTCACAGATTGGCCTGGAGTCGTACAAGAAATCCTAGTGAACATGATGTTCAATATGGGCAGAACACGTTTAGGCAAGTTTAAAAACTTCCGCAAAGCCTTAGAAGCACAGGATTGGAAACAAGCTGGCATCGAAGGTAGAGATAGTAGATGGCATAAGCAGGTTACTAACCGTGCTGAAAGATTAATGGTAAGACTAGAGGAAGTATAATGAAAATACAAGATTTTTTAACAGAAGGCACAAAGCAAGTTAAAGCGAGTGACCCTAAACCAAAAAAGATTAAACCTAACAAAGGTAATGAGTCACCTCATCCTATGAGGGGCAAACTTGTTGGTGAGAGCAGACCTCAGAAGCAAAAGCCGTATGAACCAAATAAGAATCAAGTGAATCCAGTAGCAAAGAATTCCAGAAACAAAAGTGGTGCTGGTGCTCACAAGTCAACTAAAGACTATGACAGAAAAGACAAGAAGATGGACATTCAAAGACAACTCGATGAAGGTCCATTTATTGCTGACAGACGTGTTATACTAGACTCTATATTAAGCAAAGTAAGAGACTTGGCATACGAAGATATCCAGATCATCAGAAAACTTGCAAAAATGATAGGGAAGGATATTAGAGTTAAAGAATATCGACACAAGAAGCCAGGGTCTGTATTAGCATTGGAACATAAAGAATTGTTCACTGAAGCAGAAACGGATTTACTAGCTATGAAGTGTTGGGACGGTTATAAAAAACAAGGCACTAAGCCTGGCACAGGTAAGAACAAAGGCAAGAAAGTTAATAACTGTGTAAAGAAATAGGAAGTATAATGAAAAACTTTGTTAAATCTTTAGGTGTTTGTTTAATAGGTTCGTTACTACTAATAAGTTGCGATCCTGGACCAAGTAAAGGTAAAGACGGATACAGTTTTGAAAATAAAGAATATGAAAAAACTTCATTACAAGTAGAGATTGTTATAATCCCTGATCAAAATGAATTCAACAGATTGGCGCAAGAATGGGCACCAGGTGTCGAAGGGTTACAAGCATTTGGAAGGCTACAACCAGCAATAGACAAATGTATCATTTATATAAAAGAACCGACATGGCAATATCATCCTGAGTTTATTGGACACGAAATGGCACACTGTATTTGGGGCAGATGGCACCAAAAAATTAATGCTAAACAGGTCACTCAAGGATACCGTCCGGAGGCAATTTAATGAATTGGTTGATTACACTAACATTAAAAAGTATTTTAGGAAGCATCATAGGAAGTAGTTTCTATGCATGGTTTAAGAATACTAAGGTCGGTGTTTGGGTACAGAAGAGAGTTGATCGACTAATGGCATGGGTAGCACACAGATATCACATAGAGATATTAGCAAAAGAAGATAAGTGGCTACAACAATATCCTTTACTAGCAAAACGTATTGTAGATTTAGAGAGTAGTCTAAAGATACTACAGAACGATTCACAAAACACAAAACGAAGCAAATTGAAAGAATAAATATGTGTCATAACAACTATGATACATTAGTTGTCACTACGAGAAGCAATGCCACAGAAATTTTCACCATCACAAACTACTTTTGTTAAAGGCAAAGGTAGAGTAACAACACACTCATATATCAAATCAACTCCCAAAGAAGAACTAATCAAATACATTAATGACGGTCAAAAAGCCAAGATTAAGCAGAAATGCCGTAACGAACTGGTCAGACGTGGTGTAGAAATTGTTTGGAAAACTCCGCAAGAAGACTAATTTCTGATAAATAGTTTTAAATACATATACTACATATACTGGGTAAGACTATGCGAATTAAGGATCTAACAGGGAACAACGGCTACATTGAAGAACATGTTAAAGGTGGGCTCGACAGTTACTATCAGTTAACCAAAGCAAAAAGTTTAGCAAAAGCAGACGGGCACGACTATGATAAACTTCCTGAATACCATAGAGGTGCAGATCAACCTCACAAAGAAAAGTATAAGGCTTTAGCAAAAGAAGTAAAAGAAGCAAAAGGATTAGGGAAACGAGTAAAAGTTGTTAAAGGCCACTTTGCTGGAGAAGAAGGTACCATTAGAGAAATTAAACATGGTGCATTTAAAGGTGCTCCTAAATCCTACTACATTGATTTAGATAACGGTGAGATGGCAGACAATTTGCCTGCAGACGTATTAAGATTAATTAAACGTACTGACGAAAAAGAAAAGATGTTAACATTAAAAGACATCGACAACGGTGGTAAGAAAGATGTCAAGTTGACATTCAAAAGAAAGCCAGATGGTACACCTATTGATAAGAAACAACCTCAGAAAGAAGTTAAAGAAGTTAGTGACTTTAAAAAACGTGAACTAGAATACGAACTTAGACACGAAGAACCTAAGCGAGATCCTAACAAACGTATACCTTACAGAACACCTCAAGAAAAAGTACAGGATGCTAAAAACAGATATAGTAAAGCAGTTGGCGTAATGAAAGGGAAAACCGTAAAATAATGTCCAGAACATATACACAACAAATTACACCCGAAGAACTAGTATGGCACATAGATGGTTGTACACGATTTATGAAAGTGTTAGAAGGCGTAGGTTGGAAGTTCCAATTTAACAATGAGCCGGCAAGAGAGATAGGTCCGGGGTCATCAATACATATTAACAAAGATGCATTACACAGGATGATTAAAGGGGCAACTCCTCTAACAGTGAGAATTGTAGAACTATGAAAAAAGTAGTTATATACCCAGGAAGATTTCAACCAATGCTTCCTCATCATGCAGAAGTATACAAGAAACTACAAGCAACATTTCCTGATGCAGACGTTTATATAGCAACGTCAGATAAAGTTGATGGTGGCAAGAGCCCATTTAACTTTAAAGAAAAAGCAGAGATCATGGCACAGTTACATGATATCCCAACAGACAAAATAATACTTGCTCCTCAACCATATCTTGTTGATTCATACAAGCAATTCAACATGCAAGACAGTATGGTTATATTTGCAGTAGGCGAAAAGGACACCCAAAGGTTTCCTATGAACAATATCGACGATAAGACAGGGTTAGACATGACCGTACGCGGAGAACCACGCCCTAAGTACTATCAGATGATAAATACATTAAAGCAACACCCGGCACTTCCGATGGGAGAACGTGGCTACATTTATATGGCGCCCAACATAGGAGCTGAAGGAGAGGTTGCAAGTGCAAGTGCGTTTAGACAAGCATTCACAAGTGTTGGTAGTGAACAACAGCAAAAGCAAGTGTTTGAGAAATACTTAGGCACATATAACGAAGCCATATTTGCTTTGTTCAAAAACAAAATTTTAGGTGATAATATGAAAGAAGAACTAGACAGATTAAGATTACTGGCAGGAATGGAAAGTTTAATCGAAGCTCCAATTAACTTTGACGATGAAAATGATGAAGTTGATAGTGGTGACGACTACGACAGCAAGCCTGGCTTTTCGCAAGACAATATGATTAACCAATTAGGTAAAGTTATTGATAGCAAATCTGCTGGTGATGATGCTGAAGCAATGAAGATTAAAAACTTCAAGCCAGTTACTAGTGTAACTACTGATGACGGAGAGACTGTTCAAGTTAGTCCCGCACAGGCAACAGCATTAAAAGATATGTTCGGCATGTTATCAAGTGCTAGACAAGGTGAAGAGAAAAGTGCAAGAGAAAGATTTAATGCAACTATCCAAACCACAAGAGGATTAGAGCAGATGTTAGACTTTGCACAATCCAAAGGTCTAGTTAAAGAAGAATCAAATGTACCACAGTTAGACTTAGCTGATATTAGAGATGATTATGCAGTTGAAGAAGGCGACTTAGAAGAAGGCAGAGTCAAAGACGTTCTTATCGATGCACAACAAATGAGCAAAGAAGAATTTGATGCAAAGTATAAAGGCGAGTGGGATTATGCTGAAATACTTGCAGACTACCCTGTAGACGAAGCAACAGCAGTTAGCGAAGCGGCTACCCACTATGATTTAGAACAAGCATATTTTAGAATCTATCAAATGACAGATGAGATGGGTGATGAGGCATTAGAGCAAATGAATGAATATGCTCCTAGGTTCTCAGATGCACTTGAAAGAGCAGAAGGTGACATAGAAGATATCCCTGCAGAAGAAATACCAACATATATGGACGAGTTAGACAACGCCGCATTTGAAATGGGTGCACCTGAACTTGAATCCGTACAAGAAACAGATGATGAAAAAGTTGAGATCAATCACGACATGATGGCACACTTAGCTAACTCATCAAGCGAAGAGTCAACTATGTTTGATGATGCTATGGAAATTCATGATAACGAAGGTGAACAAGCATTAGCTCAACACTTAGGTATGAGTGATCAAGAGTTTGACCAAGAGCTTAATGAATATTGTATGGCACGTGGACTACATGCTGATGATGACAGAGAAGAAGCTATACAAGGTATGGTTGAAGAACTTATTGATCACAGAGAACAGATGTCATCAATGAGAAATGCACCACAAGCTCAAGAAGAGTCAGCTGAAACATGTGACAGTTGTGGCAAACCAGTTCAACTTTGCGGATGTGATGATCATCAACATGAATCAATTGAACGAATGAAAAAATTGGCAGGTATCTAAAATGGCAGATCAAGGTATATTCAAATCAGCAGGCATGAAAAGAGCATCAGCAAGAGACGCTCAAGCAAGTAAAGGCAAGCAGTTTGGCATTGGCAACTTCTTTGGTTGGGCAATGAAAAAATATCCTAAACTTACTTTAGGTCAACTAGAATTAAAAATGCCTAGTTTAGAAAGAGAGTACGCACAAGAAAAGGCTATGAGAAAAGCAGAGCCTGAAATGAAACCTAGTGTTAATCCACATGAAGGTGCAGACTTAAATAGACTTAGAGAATTATCTGGTTTAGACACAGAAGACGATGATTTAGAAGAAGGTAAGATACCCGCAGGTCTAAAAGCATACCAGGATAAGAAGAACGGCAAGAAAGATGATGCTGACAAAGACGAAGACAAAGAAGTTGACGAAGACAAAGACGAAGTTGCAGAATCATTCGCAAGGATGAGACAACTTGCAGGTCTTCCAATTAACGAAGATGACGTAACTAAAGTTGCTGTTGGGCATGTAGATGCTGAAGCAGACATGTTGCGTAAAGAACTATTTAAAATCGGCAAGTATAGTGTTGAACTATATAAGATGTTAGGTGAATTACCTGACGGCGATTTCCCCCACTGGTGGCAGGCAAAGATTGTTAAAGCAGGAGAATACATTGGTTCTGCTAAACATTATCTAGAAGGTGAATTATATGCACCAGAAGATCAAGACCCTATTGAGCCAGAAGACAACGACGATATAAATCCCTCAGGCATCTAACTAACTATGCAATTAGATTGGCAAGCAGTATACCAAGAAAATAAATTAGTGCTAGATATAGAGAATTTGCACTACGAAACATTCGACGGAGGTCAGAACATTGACAAGTATGTCGATGGTGTTTTTGACAAACGTATCAGACAATATCCAGATAAACCAGACGATTGGTCGCATGGCTATGCACCAATACCGCCCGCCGCTGAGAAAGACGAATGGTCTAGCGAAGTGCTATGGTTAATCGAGCAAGGGCACACCTCACAGTTATATACCCAAACAACTACTTATAAAGAAAAGGATGGCAGTTTTACAACTGAATCCTTTATACGAGGTAGTGGACATAATAACTTAGAAGACTTACAGTCTGTTAACAGACTAGGACAACCTGCAAGTGTACAAGAGCGATGGGATTGGGATATTATAGCTATGTGCGATCCGGTGACTATGGCGCATGATGATTTTAGTGTAACGGATGATGAAGATATTACATACGCTGTTGCAGGAATCGTGTGGCTTAGGCATAAAGAGACTAATGAAATTACTAGAGCTGGCAGTTCACAACATTGTCCGTGTCATGTATTCCCACAAATATATCGTCCAGTAGTAATTGCAGAAGAAAATTTAGAAACTGATGTTGCCAAATACAATGCAAGATTCATAACTGAGTAAATAAATACTGTTACAATAACTTAACGCGGAGTTAAACATGACAGTAGAAGCATACATACCAAAGCACAAATACATTGCAACAACCTTGCAATCCTCAAATATTGATATGGATTTATCAACAGCCAAAGTGTTAGAACTTTACGGCAATGCAGGCACATTACTTAATGATCCTGAGAATGAGGTGCTCCCTGAGAACTATACTGTGTTTGAAAATGACCCCGAAGCATTAGCACAAGGCATTGAAGACTTTCCTGATTCAGATTTCAGAGAATGGAATCAACATAATCAAATGAATAACCCAGGTGGCATCATCGATGCTCCGTTACCATTTGTAGGTGAAGAGAAGTTTGACTTAATTATTAGTTACATGAAAACTGCTAACGTTGATCCTGATATTTTAGAAGACATGCTTACTACATGCTACGAACATTTAAACCCAGGTGGTGTTATAATGTTTGGTGTGTTTATCAGAGAAGTGTCTCTTAACTACTTTGTTGTTAGAAGAACACATGAGTACGGAATGTTAGACGAAGCTCTTATCGAGACTACTGAAACATCAGACTACTTCTGTTTAATTAACAATGATGACATTAGACCACATATTGGTAGAGTTCCAACTGAAGGTGATGACGGTGTATTAGAAGCAACTCATTATACTTGGTTCTGGAACAGTGATTATATGGATGGTTATCTTAAGGAGTTGTTCCCAGATTCTACAGTAGGTACTAGACGTTTACCGCCTATGTGGAGCATACAGACCCCGTTTACCGTACAGAAAAATTCTTAACTACACTAGTATCACAACTAGCAATTAAATGAATACGTTCGCTTGTACTATAATTTGTAGCACAATGCATCATGGACGTATTCAACAAGTACGCATTTCCTGATTTAAAATTCGCCATATTAGTCGTAACTTCTTCACCTGTGTCTTTAGGTGTACCAAAGTTGCTGGGCCAGTTTACTAAGAAACATCTATTGTTAGTTTGGATAGGAAAATGCAAACGCCAATCCATAACTGCACCTCCGCCTTGTAAAGTATTCATTAACGGACTGCCGTCTACATGAATACTTAATGTTGTTCTAGGTGGTAAAATACTGATGCGCCACCTACAAACAAAGTCGTACTTATTAATTAATTCCTCTATGTATGTACCTTTTACTTGATTAATAGGGTATACATACTCAGTCTCTTTAAGCATTTCGTTGTCATTAGACAGTCCAAGTTGTGTTTTTAACCCTATAGAGTTATCACTATGTGTTTGGTTAACAAATGTCTTACCTGCAACTCCGTCAGTCCAATCATCGCTGTCAGGCTGTCTTGCAGTTAAGGATATGTTCCTAGTAACCAAATCAACATACTTGTTGTCAGTAGCATCACGTTTAATGTTATTGTATACTGTAATAACATCGTTGCGTAAACGAGTGAAGTCAAACTCTTCATCTAGTTTGATAAAGGCTTTGCTCATATCTTAACCTGTTTAGCATCTCTTAAATGTAATGCACTAGGTGTTACTACACCTGTTATTGTTAGTGAGTATCTGGGCCAGTAGCCTGCATTAGCAGTTGAGTGGTAAATGCCTTCGGGCCAGCAATGTATATCGCCTTTCTTGTATTGATGAATAACATCATTACCGACACTAACATAGTGTCCCCATTGCCAATCATTAAGTTGTACTAAGTAACGAATCACTTCTGTGTCGTCACCTACTTTTGCAAAATTTCTTCTATAGTTATTATAACTATCTCTGTGCCAAGGTATAAATTTTCCTGGAGGTTGCTCTAGCATCATTATCTGTGGGTTCCATAACCCACTTGCTTCTGCTAAGACATTAAAGAAGTTAGGCAAGTTCCTAGTTTGTCTCCCGCCAGTGTTATGTTCGTTAAATCCTGCTCGGGTAAGGTCATTATGATAACCTTCCATTATCTCTGCCGCTTCTGGGTTATAAGGCTTACCTTTGAAACTTACTTCATTGTAGTAGTCCTCTGGTACAAAGTTACCAATTGCTTCTTCAATATACCTATCCATGTCGTCACTAACATACTGCCCGACATATTGTACATCTGATTGTTTACTGCTTGGATCATAATGCCAAGGAAAGTTTTCTTTATTCCATTCCCAATAACTATCCATTCTTTTTCTCCATGTATTCAGCCCCTAACATATATCTAGGGCCTTCTAATTCTTTGTTAAATTGTGTGCCGTGATATGTATTAGCAACCGGTTTAAATATAAATGCCCTACCTGGAACATACTCTACTTCTTTTGCAAAATCTTCTACTAGTTCTGATGTGTATAGTCTAGTGCCCCAACCTTTGTATGGTATATCGTTCTTGCCTAAGTACACTAATACTTTAATTTTACCTGCACCGTACTTACCTAACTCTACAAAGTCATCGTTGTGTGGCATTAGCTGTACATCTAGTTTAGGGTAAGTAACATTCGTACTAAACCCCCAATCAAAATTAGGTGTTACTAAATCTAGGTCCGTTAATAACCATTGTAATTTTTCTTTTATAATGTCAGACAGCTCTTGTGACATATTAATGTCCACTGATGCTTGATTTTGTATATCCCCGTTCATCATAAAGTAGCTGTCGTAACGAGAAGGATCTCCTTCATCACATAGTGTATATAAGGTATGCACTTGGTCTAGTGTAAGGAAATTATCCACGGTATAGTATTCCCATGGATCTGTATGTTTAACTAATTTCATTGTTATTAACTAATGCCTCCGCCATCTCACCCCAAAATCTTCCTGCTCTGGGTCCTTTGTTTGCTTTGCCATCACTTTCGCCTGGTATCTTAATCCATAAAAACGCATCGCATTTCTCTTCGTTAGTATCACATGTAGGTGGTGTACCTAATGCTCTACCCGGAGGATTGCACCAATCATTACCGTGTGGGCCATTGCCATTACGACTAGTATCAATAACAAAGTAATCGTTAGGTCTATGTTCGCATAGTTGCAATGCCCAGTTCATACTTTCTTGTGTTGCTCTGTAATTACTTACATTAACAGCAAAACCTCTGACTTTGTCGTTAGTAACTTTATTTATTAGTTTACTAGCTTCTTCAGAACTTAACCAATTACTGTGCCCAATGTCGATATACACTAGTGCATCGCAGTTGTCTGTGAGCAGTTGCAGGCCGTCTTTCATTAATGTTAAACGGTCATTTTGTTCGTCAGTACCTAACTCCGTAGCATGTGTTAAACTGTCTGGCTCAAATACTAGTATAGGTTTGTTACTGCCAATGCCATCTGCAAACTCTTTTATGAAGTTTAAATAACTTTCACGTGACTTAGCACCGCCTTTGCTGTATTGTCCTATATCCCTATTTGGCATGTTGTACACGACTAGTACGGGCAACTGAGGTGCCGTTCTACGCAAGAGTCGTTGTAAACTATAAGCAATCTTTTCCATTTCTTTTCCATTACGTTCACCGTACCAAAAGGAAACTGGTTGCTCAAATATACTACTTGCTAGTGGGAATTTTTCTTTGTGGTCTTTAACTCTATCGAAGTCATTTACCCAAAACGGATAATCAAGACTCATTTGCTAGTTTTTGCAATGCTAGATCTGTCTGGAGTGTACTCCATGTTTTTTCACGTTTCTTCATAGCACGTTTTAATTTCATATCACTAGCATACTGTAAATAAGTAATACCGTTCAAATGATCTAGTTCGTGCTGGAAGCATCTAGCATCTCTACCTTCTAACCAATCTTCGACAACTTGTTGGTCATTTGTTTGAAATCTAACTTTAACTTTTGCAGGTCTAGTAACAATGAAGTATAGTAATGGGAATGTTAAACACCCTTCTTCCATACCAACTGTATCAGTACTAGTCTCTAGTATCTCAGGATTATACACACCGATGTTCTCGCCTGACGCAAAGGTCATTACAAACATCCTATTAGATCCGCCTATCTGCTGATTGGCTAAGCCAACACCCATTCGTCTTTCCATGAGCTCAAACATTTCTAGTTCGAATTTTTCCCAGTCCGTATCACTGTCAAAAGGATTTAACTCTGACCTAGTGTGTAACGCAGGATGTTTTGGATCAACTAATTCTAACTTTGCCATGTGTAAGTACCTGTACTGCTTTTTGTGTGATGTAGAATAACGAAGTAAATGCTATAGTGCTTGCCAACAATCTAATATCGAATACTAATGCTTCGGGTGATAAGGGTGGGAACGGTCCTGGAATGTTCACAATTAAGTGCCATAAAACAACACTTAACACAGAAGTGCCTAGCAGTGTTTGGTACTGCCCATTGTTTAAAACCCGGGAGACGACTCCTATGAGAGCCATTGTTCCGTATACTAACCACATAGTGCTATAAAAGCCTAAGAATATGTCTGTAACAAACATAAGTGTTACAGGCAAAAACATTTGTATGTTTCTATTTGTTGTAACATACGGCAAAAATACTGCCATTGCTATTAGTGGAGTTATGTTCGCAGGTAGTATAAATCTAGAAAGTAAGATACATCCTAGTAATAATCCTGCACTTTTAATTATATCTATCATACTAGTATTTATCCACTTTTTTAAAACGCGATGATAATTGTTGCCACTTGTCGTACAGTTGTGTGAGCAACGGTCGTCTATTTGATCCATATAGTTGTTTGAGTTTTAGGTAGTCTTCGTTCGTTGATTCAATATACAATTTTTCGTTAGGGCCTAGTTTGTGAGAGTTGTATTCACCAGGTCTGTCTGATGTAGTAATTGTATACCCGCCATGATTGTGCGTTAAGACTAAACATCCGTTTTGTCCTAATAAACAGTTTACTCTTTCGTATTCTTCGAGTTTGTAAAAATCTTCGGAGATACGATTTATCTTATCGGTATATTGACCCATAGTTGTATTATAGCTTATTGTTGGAGGATTGTCAAGAAATATGGAGCTCGGAACAGGAGTCGAACCTGCGACCTGAGGTTTACAAAACCCCTGCTCTACCAACTGAGCTATCCGAGCCTTATTTCTTAAATGTATTTATCTGTGTCTTGATACATACCAGTATACGACTGGTATAACTGCTAAACATCCAGCAACTATATTAAATGTAACTGCTAGACTAAAATCTAATAATGCGCCGATGCCGTCTGATAATGCGTTTCCAAACAGTGCGCCAAACAATGCACCATTAACTCCTTTCCCTGAAAACCTTTTATCTAAGTCTATTCCCATTATTGCACATACGGCTAAGATGCCGTTGTCCACTAAACCAAATATTAAACCGTCCAACATACATGTCTATCCCTAGTAATTAAGTATGGTACTCCGTGGGAGAATTGAACTCCCGTTGCCGAGATGAAAACCCGGTGTCCTAGTCCACTAGACGAACGGAGCAAACAACTGTTAATACAGTACACTTAAGGACTTTACTGGGCACGGTCAAACTACTCATTATCGTGATGCATATTACTGCACTATCCCACCTAATATACGAAATACCACTCGTGTATTAACAATATGTATATATTATAGTATAATTAAGTGTTCGTGTCAACCGGTTTCTTTGAACCTGAGGGATATTAAGTATTCTTCTAAATCGTCTATTGCTTCGATTGTTAACAATGCTGATTTAGGTGTACATTGTAGTGCCCTGGTAACTGCACTTGCTACGAACACTAAGTCATGTCTGCCTATAGAGTGCTTGTCCATAATTGCTTCAATGTTTGGTTCTTTGTCGTATAATTCTTTTTCATCGTAACTGTTCATTCGTGAATACCAATGTTTTCTGAACGTGTCCTGTTAAAGGGAACTTCAAGGTTAAGTTTAATTGGTCTTTAAAATAGTTTATTAACCAATCCGTGTTGTAAATTGTTACCAAGTGATTTACACTTGTTGTATTATAAAGTTTGTCTACAAGCAAATCGTTATCCACAAAATACTTAAAGTCTTCAATTGGCTCTAGTAATATATCATTGTGGGTTAGGCAACGTTTGCCTGGATAGTCAGTAAGTCGTTTCGTTGTAAAATACTCAGCTGACTCCTTATCTATTATAGTTATAGCAACTTTGCCACCTGGCTTACAAACACGTTGCATCTCTTTTAAGTCAAAGCATAACTGCTCAAATGTTGTATGGCTGTACACACTATAAGCAACAACACAATCAAAAGTATCATCTGGATAAGGAAAATTGACACCTTCCATACCAACCACATTGTACATATGATTAAAGGCAGAATGATGATACCAATTAGCATTAGGAAAATTGTTCCTACCATACTCGACTGCTTCCTTGTCTACATCCAGACAGTAATAGTTTTCTGGAGTAATTTTGTTTTTATGTATTCCGTCTTCAAGCAAGTTACCCCTGTTACCGCCAATGTCTAAAACTTTAACATTTGCCCAATCAGGCTTTCCTAACATTACATCAAAAAAGTCTAATCGGGGGGATCTAGGAAATATGCTTTTGTCCTGAGTCCATTGTACCGCATTTGTTAATGCGGCTGTGACAGGATCAGACATTACAAACTAATTTTCGTGTCGTCCGGCAAACGTTTGTTACGGTCGCCGTTATCGTTAATGCTACCAAACTGACCAGCACCCTTCGGAGTATGTTTATTAACATCTTCAAACGGATTAATCTCACCTGCAATAAACTGTTCAAACGGACTAGGCGATTCGACAATCTTCATCTTTTTCAAGAACCAGTCAATCTTACTTGCATGATGCATTCTTGCTTGTTGCATATTAGGGTGATTAAAGTCTTCTGGATTCTCAGGGTTGCCTTCCATGTACCGTCTATTAGCAAAAGTTTCATCATCATTGCCGCCGGTCATGTCTGCTCGGTCATGTAGAACTTCAATATTGATTCTTTCAAAGATACCATTCATTCTAGCGATAACACTTACCCATGTATCGTTTTGTGCATTAACACTCCATGCATCACATAGTGTAAACCAGTCTGCAGGGATAAGTGGAAATATAGCAAATGGATGGTCATGATTATCCTTAGGCGCTAAACACTTAAACTGTCCGTCATAACTTCTAACTTCCGTGTCCCAGCCTTTTGTTTGCATAAGTGCATCATCATTCCATAGGAATAACCATTGCCCTGTACTTGCATGACATAATAGGTTCACATAAACATTTAGTTTTGTATACCCTAATGGCTTAAACACTTTTGCCTTACATGCACAACCATACTCTTTTACAAAGTCTGCGGCTTCATTGTTTACCCAATTAATAGTATCAGCATCGTCATCATCGACACCCAACATAATTTCGATTCTAGCACAATCATCTGCGTTATCTAAAAGACTAGCAATGCTGTCTTGTAATGCTCCGTTTGTCCTGCCTCTTGTAGGAAGGATAATACTAATTACACTTCCGTCTTGTGTTGTTTGCTCTGTCATAATTTATCCTGTAATAAGTTTCCTAATGTTTCCTCTAAACGTATAATGCCCAACGTGGTTAAGTGCTGTTCGAGGATCTAAGTATACTTCGCCGCCCATGTTTTGCCATAGTCTACAGAACGTATAGTCCTCAGACAAGTAACGTCTGCTATCTGGATCAATCATTGTGTCGAACAATGCATACATGTGTTTCTCAAACTTCTGATCAACATTGATATCGTTTGCGTATGATAGTTCTGGGTGGTTATCAAACATCTTTTGTATTGTTTCTTTCTGAATACACATAAAGCCTGTGCCAGCATCTTTTAGTTTGATTAAGTTATCTCTAATTTGAATTTGAGGAGTAATGTTACCTTTCTCGTCTTTTAAGAAGTCAAAGTTTACAACATAGTTGGAACTATGCCCTTCAACTGTTTGTGCTGTTTCTTCCGGGTTACGTTTAACTGCGTCAATAATGCTGTCCCAATTAACTGCTTTCTTAGGATATGCCCCTACTGTTACAGGCTTATCGTATGCAACCATTCTCAATAGATCGTTAGGATCGAACTCAATGTCAGCATCAATAAAGAACAAATGCGTTGCCTCTGGATGCTCCATAAAGAAACTTACAAGTGTATTCCTGCCTCTTGTAATAAGACTTTCGTTTGCAAGTGTGCTAACTGTGAATTGAATGTCGTACTTATTGCACAATATTGCAAGCCGCATCATACTTCTAAAATATGGTTCGCCTAATTGTCCACCATAACAAGGTGTTGCAATAAAGATATGCTTGTTTCTTAAATGCTGAATTGGTATTTCAATCTTAGCGTCTAGCAAATTAAACAGTACATCATTGTCGCTATTCTGTGGCTCAATGTTATCCGTTACTGTTTCTGCCGATTTGGGTACTGAATTCTTAGGGGATTGCTTCTTTGTAGCCCTACGTTCTTTTCTGTTTGCCATTTCTATTCCTATTAGATGTATTGTTACTGTGTGTTATAATACAGTATTTAATCGTATAAGTCAATAAAATATTATAAAAATGGCTAAAAGATTTTTTATCTTACGTCGGGTTTTCTCGAGATGAATTGGTTGAGCTTTTCTGCTTCGGAAATGACCTCTTCGGTAGAAGGCATATACTCAGGCTTGCCGGCCTTTGCTTGCAAGATCAGTCTCGCTTCTTGTATTAATTCTAATCTTATCTCATATGGTGTTTTATTTGACACTGTATCTCCTACTTAGTAGTCTTTCCTACACAACTATTTATCTTATTTAAATAGATTACCAGCTATGTACTTTTTGTAGACAACGTTTATGTCAGCAGTGTCTTCGACCGCGGCACTTAGTATAACTCTGTCAGTGTCGCAATGCTCATTGTATCCTCTATGCATTATCATAGTGTTCTGGAAACCAGGAACTGTTTGGTTATCCCACCTACATAGCATTTCCGTATCTTTCATATCTGTTTGTGTAACATAACCATGCTTCTCATTTTCTCTAGGATCGATATCCTTAAATCTTGGAAACGTGGCCCACTGTGCTTCGGACTTTGTAAAGTCACCTGACACAGGAAAGTTTAATGCACATTGTCGTGTGTGGAACACAGGCCCTTCGCAATGCCATCTACTATTAGTATTAGCAGGAGTTCTTAGCATTAGTACACTAGTAAACTTTAAATTGATATGGTCATGTAACCATTCTTTTAAAAGTTTTGTTAAATCAAAGTTTGCTTCTTCATACAAGTTAACTTGATTAAAATCTCTTTTGTCTTGGCTACTGTTCTCTTCTACTTTTATAAAACTTTGATACCAGTTAGCAGTATTAGTTCTACTGTTGCCAGTAAGCCTGTCTGATGTTTTTACATCTGTTCTCGCTATTGTACGTTCTTCGTCCGATACAAAATATTCCTTTACGTCAAACGATGGCATATTCAATTCAGGTATTTCAAAATAGTAAGGTATTTCTTTTCTATCACTCATTTATTAATTCCCCTGCCATATACTTTTCATACACTTCTTCTATAGGAGTGTTTATTGCCGCACTTACAACTACACGGTTTACATCTGTAAAATTAAATACTCTGTGCCAGTGCATTGTGTTATATATTGTTGCTCTGTTCTCAACCATTCGATGTTCTGCTAACACATTTAATTTGTCATCTTCCCACCAAGCACCCCTGGTGTCATTTGTGCGAATATCTTCTTCGCCTCTATCACACCACTGTACATAACTTTTTTCTATATCGCCTTGTATACAAAAGTTTAATGCACATTGTCTCCCAAATAAGTTTGGGCCTTCTGCATGCCAAGGACTGGAGCCGTCTTTATTTGTATTCAGCAATGTAAGGGCACCAAACGATAAGTTAACCTTACTGTCCAAGTGTGCTTTTATAATACTGTGCCAATTGGAAGGTACTGCTCTATACTGAAATGTTGTGCCTCCCATGCCTAAACCTGAGGGTGACATAAAGTCACTTGGATGTTGTCTGTATGGGACTTCAGCTAATGCTGTTGGTAATTCTAATTCTGGAATGTCAAAGTAATATGGTATCATGCTACTATTTATATAATCTTAATTGCGGATACTAGCAGTAGTGAATAGCTATTCGCTTGTCTTTGTTATAGATATGTCATTTAAGTTATTGCAAAATTCATATGGGCACACTGTTTCTGTCTTAGGTATTTCCCAGCCATCCAATTGAGTTATGTTACCAAACGTTTTTGCACCACACCAACTACTAATAACTTCACCGTTCATATCAATATTTAAACTATCAAAACCAAGTTGACACTTCATCCCTTTGAACTTGTTTAGACCTTCATTTATAATTTGATGGCTTTGCACATAACGTGTAGGGCCTTCATCATACATGAATTCTGTACTCCAGAATCTAGGATGATCTTGATTATCATTGGGGTCACCATTATCTTGGTGTGGAGTTGGGTTGGGCAATAAACCAGGACGTTGCATAATCTTAACTTCTGCAGGAGTGTAATCGTAGTAAGTTGTTTGCTGATTGTGGTTTGCGTCTGGCCCTAAATACTTATTGTACATAGTTTTTACAGTAATGTTTACATCGTATATGCTTTGCATTTCGCCATCTGTAAACATGTTTCTCAAATTATCCGCTACTTTACTTAGTTCCTCTACTTGCCCGCCTATACCAGCAATGTTTATATCAAGTATCAGTTTATCTTTGAGTGTACTTACTACATCATATAAGTGTTGCTCATCCATAGTTAAAGGGTGGTAAGTAATAACTACACCTGTAAGATAGTCTCTTGCTTCTTCCCACCATGCAGTTGTTCTACTACCGTTAGTGTATATTGTTACACTAGAATTGTAAGATGCAATACGTTTTATAATTTTTTCAAAGTCGGGTATTGTGGTTACTTCGCCACCAAGCAACTCCCAATGCATAAATCTATGGTTTGCTTTATAGTGCTGTGATATTTTGTCGACAACATTCAAATACTGATCTGTTGTTAACCAAGGTCTTGTACCATCATGCAGAATGCTAGGACAATAGTCGCAACTAAAGTTACATGTATTTCCCATACTCCATTGAACTGTTACTGCTCTGTCCGGGTCTGTAGTATGAGGACCTTTAACCCATAGTAGTTTTGCCATACTACTATTTATCTAGGATTTTAGTTTCTAACTATGTACGGATAGATGATGGTATTCCAAAAATGTTTGTGCGATAGTGTACTAGGATGCCCATCGTTATGCTGGAATACTTCATTCGGTTTCAAAGTTCTTGAAGCAATGTCAAGTATGTTTGATGATGTCAACAAGTTCGGCTCGACATAACGCATATATTTTTTAGTAAAATAGTTAAACTCACTAGCACCACCCGGTCTGTTATCCCAACCATGGAAATATTTTATGTTAACATTGTTTGCTTTGCAAAATGTTGTTAGGTTTTGTAATGCCTCGATTGCTTCAATACAGTGCCAGTCGTCATCTGGGGACGCCTGATGTTTTTCCAGTTTGTCAAAACAAATGTCGTCATAATGAGTGTGAAAGTAGTGAGGGTCAGCAGGGTCTATTTCAACCCATTCTACAAATTTTGTTTGTCGCGAAAATCCAGTAATCTGGAAGATACATGTGTCTACTTCACCAGAAAAATGTTCTATAAAATGTATTACACTCCTGGCTATATCTGTATTTGAGTTAGCGCCTGAGCCTAAGATGTTTATGCTGAATTGATCTTTAGGTAATTTTCTTACATCGTTCCAAATATGCTCGGGCTTAAAGTTTCTTATTCTATTTGGTGGATAATCTTTTAATCTCTCAGCATACATTTTCTCAACATGTTCCTGGCTTTGTCGTGTGCCGCCAAATTCTGTTCTTGTGTATGCCTTAGTTTTTTGCTCTATTTCTGCTTGGGTCTTGTTACGCTCGTCTCGCCATGGATTAGAACAGTGTGCCCAACTGTCAGGCGCATGAGTA
>Ga0209712_10001652_pt1 | contig 18869 bp, 23 predicted proteins | sample ArcOceMetagenome_FD_187443 | JGI IMG/M metagenome (GOLD analysis project Ga0209712, IMG submission 187443) | Marine eukaryotic phytoplankton communities from Arctic Ocean - Arctic Ocean - Greenland ARC118M Metagenome (SPAdes) (version 2) | ecosystem: Environmental > Aquatic > Marine > Oceanic...
AATGGCTGATCACCGCTAAAATCCCAAATGAAGCAGCACTACCAAAAAACAATATGCTCAGTAATTGTACGATGGTATATTGAGGTTTCTTTCCTTTTTTAAGCGTCGAAGAAATAATCTCTGGGGCGACTATTTGCTGCTTTCTTTGTTGATACAGTGAATCTATTTCTCTATCACTACCTTCGTGTTTCATGATTTATTTTCCAAGAAATTTTTAATGTGGGCTCTGGCATAACGCAAACGACTTTTAATGGTTTCAAAACTTTCATCGGTTAATTCAGCCGTTTGTAACACGGAAAAGCCTTCTTGTTGAAAAATAAAAGCTTCACGCTGATAAAAAGGCAATAAAGTTATCGCTTCATTAAAAAGGGCTAATCGATCTCTCCTCTCCGATGCTTGCTCTAATGTACAGTTAATCGTTGGAAATAAAACTGACACTTCTGACGAAACATCGTGTTCGTCGAATGATTCAGTTTTCCAACGATTTTGTCTTCGCAATTCATCTATTAAAGTATTGCGAGCAACCGTAAACAACCAACTTTTCACATTATTATGCGCTTGCTGTGTTTCTTTAATATTGATGATTTTTAACCACATTGACTGAATGATATCTTCAGCCATTTCTTTGTCAGACTGGCTCAACAAATAATGATAAATCGGCTGATTAAATTGCCTCACCAGCAAAATAAAATACTTATCTTTGCTGGTGGCAATATATCGCGTTAATAAGAGTTCAGGGCTAATATTTGGATTAAACCAGCCCTTAATCATAGAGGGTAACTTCAAAGACACATCCTAACTTTGTTGTTCCATAGAAAAATCTAATTGTACGGTACGCGCTTTTTGATACACCGCTTCTCCATCAACCGATTTTGCCTGATATTTCCATTTTCTTAAAGCATGTCTTGCCGCTTTATCAAAAATACGTTTCGGTTGAGAGTCAATAACGGATATATTAACCACTTTTCCTACTTTATTAATATCAAAGGCTAACTTCACCCAACCTTCCGTACCTTTTCTCATCGCGTCCATTGGGTATGAAGGATTAACACGTACTATTGGGCGCGCCTCTTTATCACCCATACCTTTATATTGTTTAAACGTGGAGTCTTTTCCTGTAAAGGTAACGGGTGCTGACTGATACGTTAAAGTTGGGGCATCATTTGCCACAACAGGCGTAACATCACTTTTTGGCATAGGCTCTGGTGGTGTCGGTGGTTCAAGCTTTACCTTGTCAATAAGGGCTATTTTTGAGTCTTCCGGTACTTGAGCCACTTCAATAATAATTGACGGTAACGGTGGTGTAATATTAACACTATCACTACTGATTAAAGACGCCATAAAAGCAAACAAACCAAAAGTAATGATAACCGCCAAGCTGATATAAGATAATAATTTAGCCATATTTATTCCTTTATTTAATAAACAAAAAATGAATACAAGCAATAAATTAAGTGCTTGTATCTATAAAACGTTTGAGAAAATAAAAAGGGGTTAACTTATTTTTAATAAAGCGTTTTGTATAAAAACACCTATAAATAGATATAAACTTTAACCAATACTGCGTTAAATTTATGAAGGTTTTCATGTTGATTACAACGTGTTTTCGCTCTGTTTTTTTAAATTATGCATGTTAGATGACAGAGAATACTAAGTTATAGTTAAGTTCTGTGACTACACATAACCTATGCGACTACCAAACACTCAATGAGATCGGCTTCTAATGATCACTAATGGCACAAAGCCAACCTAATATTGAAACTAGAAAGCAGTCTATAGAAGACTGCTTAGTGCCATTAGCAAACGGTAGTATAGACATTATAATCTGTGACTATTGAAGATAACGACTCAGACCCTATTGATTCTCTCAGATTGAACGAATTTAAATATCTTTAAAGATAGAACCCGTTCTGCATTAGCCACTTTTCGGCATCTTGTCTGCTTACACATTTATACAAAGGAACGCCTGCGTTCTCGATATGATGCTGAATGTGTTTTCCTTGGTCCATATTATCCACTAGCCAGCATTCGGCTTGCTGATTTTTTCTCGTTAACTCGATAGTCAGGTTGTGTTTGAAGTTCACAACTTCCTCAGAAACTCGCCAACCACGAAGATCAGCAAATAAGGCCCATCTATCATTTCGCACCCTGGAGATAGTTTCATCAAGTATGGTTAAATAACCGATGTCAGCTTGTATATTCCAGTCTCCTAAAATCTTTGCCACAACGATGTTATTTGTCAGCTCTAAAGTGTAAGTTGGTTTAGTCATAGATAGATGGTAATTTAAGACTGTGTTGAATTCAACAATGAGTCCACGACAGCCTGCTTAATTTCCTTTCAATTTATTTCCTAGGGATACCAATAATGTACAAGATATCGTTTGTTCACTCTCTGGGTAAGTGTTTTGAACAAAATTTAACCAACAAAAAATTTAAAAGGTTCCGGTCTTGCATCGTGCACGATAAAGGTACTTATCTAAATTCCACAAATCGCTCTAAGAACACATCAATTTTTCAACTCGCTACATCAACAATGCCACAAAGTGATCGTAAATATTAATGACTGAGTTTCAGATATTATAACTGAAAGCCTTATTTTCATAAAAGTGAATTTAATAGCGCCCCTTAAAAAACCATAAATAAGGACGATATCAATCACTATGTGTGATCACATGCTAACAAAATCAATATTGTAGTTTATCAAGCTTTGAAATTATGGGATATTAATGGGAATTAAGAAAAATTGATAGCATGGCTCTCACTGAGAGCTATCTCTAATAGCGGCTATATTTTAGGAACGTATGAAGAAAAATTCCATTCCACTTTTTATTGGCGTAATTGTTAGCTTTATCGCTATTTGGTTCGTAAATGATTTATTGCTCGTGGAGCAATGTTTAGATAATAGCGGTAGTTTCAATTACAGCAAAGGGGAGTGCTTATTACAAAACGGGGACATAAAAGTATCAGATCTAGGCAATTATTTAATCGCAATATATTTCTTTATGGGTATATTAATTTCATTAATGGTTTCATTTTCTCTTCGTAAAATATTTAAGATTGCTCAATAAAAAATACAAACGACTTAAATGGCTTCCGCATTGAGTTTCAGCAATAAAATACTCATGAGTGACGGAGTAATGGTATTAGCTATTACTATTTGGCGCCTACCTTTTATCTTCGCTGGTACTGCCAAGTTAATATTTAAACCAGTACCACAACACATTATTAATTCCGCACAACAACCAGATAAATAATATACAAACAATACTTTACGAATTTATAAGCGCTATAGCACTGGCGAAAGAAAGCCTAGCTGTAATAGGTTTTAACTATAGTTATGCAAGTATCAACAAAAGTCCTACATAAGATAAATCAGAATTAAAAAATATATTTACGTCACATTATGCATATTTCTATCAATACAAGGTGGCTGAGCATGTTTCGATTGGGTTGGATTATTTGAAAGGTGATTGAAGTGGTGCTGAGGGTGGCTATAATAGATTTTTCACTCACTCTCCAATTGATTGTAGTGTGCTTATGATTTCTGCCGAAGTAGACTTCCCAATATTAATACGAAATTCTTTATCTTTGAAAGTAAATACTTTTCAATATGACTACAATATTATTGATGATAATAAAATTGTTTATAATCATGACGGGAGTGACTTGGGTTGCGCTTTTGGTTGGATGTATCAATTTGACAATGGACTAGGTAGTAAAACCGTTTTTGAAACATTATACTTTGGTCAATATATAACTATTAAAGGTATTAATGCCGGTATTAGTTATCGATTTTAACGTTATTTTTATTCATACTTAGCACTATAGCTCTTTAAGGAAATAGCATGAAACGTAGACAGTTTATGAAAGCTTCATTGGCAAGTGGAACGGCTATTATAGGTATCGGTGCTGGAACCTTTTTATTGATCGATGAAAACGATAAAGAGCGTCTTACAATAGCGTTTGCTCTGAAAAGTGTGGATTCGTTATTTCATGAAAACACTACAAATTTAGGAGAATGGGATCCTAGTCAAATATTTACACATTGCGCACAAAGTGTTGAGTATTCAATGTCACAATTCCCAGAACATAAATCGACTCTTTTTAAGCATACTCTTGGTAAATTAGCATTCTCAGTGTTTTCTTCTAAGAACAAAATGACACATGTGTTAAATGAACCGATTCCGGGCGCGCCATTACTTAATACAAATGTAGACGTAATAACAGCGCTAAATCGTTTAAAAAAATCATTAATCGACTTCGATAACTATCAAGGTAGGCTAGCACCACACTTTGCCTATGGTAAACTTACAAAAGATCAATATGAAGCGGCACATGTAATGCATTTATATAATCATCTTCAAGAAATAAAAATCTAGTTTCAACGTTGAATTAAACATAGTATTCATCCGTATAAATTTACTCAAAAACTGGAAAATCCCACTGCTCTAAAACGCCATCGCTGTTAGTAGCAACAATCGACTTTACGCTTTTAGCCTTTGCTATTGATTTCTTATCTGCATCATTCATGGCCACACTTAATACTGATGCTCTACCGTATTCCGCTGTTGATTCCCATTGACCGATCAATGCGCCATCAGCAACTCGCCATAACTGTATGACTCGCCTTGGTGAACCAGTTAAAAATAAACGTTTGTCATCAGAAAATACTGAATCATTTATTTCCAAAAATTTTAAATAAGTATCTAGATCTGCAATGAGTTTACCTGTTTTCAAATCCCAAAACTTACGGTCCTTAACAGCGTCAATACTAAAACCGACCAATCCATCTGCACTAATGTCTACATGATTAACTCGGCTAGCATGATCAAACTCAAACACTGTTTCACCGTTTGAGGTATTCCATAGTTGCGCTTTTTTATCACTTGAACCTGTAAAAGCAACTTGACCATTTTCAGACAAACTCACTGCATTTATATCTAATCGATGTTTTTGATATGTTGCCACTGTATTTGTTTGAGTATCAATAATACTGGCTTTGCCACTTCGAAATCCTAAAAGCAGTACTCGGCCATCCTTTGAAGCCGAAAGATCATTAATAATATTATCCGCAACTTGCCACTCACCTATGACCTGCAGGTTATTAATTGAATACTTTTTTACAGATACTCTATTAGAAAGGTATAAAAATTGATTATTTTTACTGATGTGAGCTATTTCGATGTGCTTTGCATGAGCAGCTGACAAACACTTTGGTGTACTCGCTGGTTGTTTATTTTGCCAAAGACAGACACTGTCAGTATTAACAACAACATTTAACTGGCCATCATATGACAATGCGGCAGCTGCTATAGGTGATTTGCTGTGGTTAACTTTACTCAACGCTGCTGAGTTATAAACTTCTTGTTGGCTACAAGCTGATGCTAATAAAGCAAACATCAATAACGTCAAAAATTTCATTAGGTACTCATTCTCTTTTATATAATGAATACACTATCTCACAACTTTATGGAACAATGGAAATTTATACCCTTGCTAATATTCGTCAACTTTTCATGCTCGCTAACGCCAAAAATAAAATAAGGCGTCAGCGACTTTCAAAAGAAAATGGTAATCAGCTGTTATAATGATCTTGTTAATATTACTTTCTCAATTCTTCCATGTCAGCAATGAGTTCATCTAACTTTTTAAACTGTCGACCATAAACGATATTCAAATCCCAGTGATAAAGAGCTTCTGCATAGCGCGCAAAAAACAGTGTCATAACTACGATAGCCACTATCAGGTAATAAGGTATACCCAATATAATGATATCCGTTGGGATTTTTTCAACTAACAGTGCGATTAACTTGCCACCCGCTTTACTAACAACCCCTTGAATTACCATGCCGAGAAAGAACAGTGGATAAAATATTTTGTAATAACCTGAATACGTTTCAATTGAACTTTTAAGCCAGTTATTAAAACTCATCAGATAATCATAACTACTTTGTTCTTTAGACAAGTTAACTGTTTTTTTAAGCTCTTTTTTAGAAATGATAATCAGTGGTGATATTAAACAGCATATATATACACCTAAAAATGGCGCTCCAATAAGGCTCATCATCGCTAGCATAATCACACAGCCCCAAATGATCGCTTTGATATTGAGATCAAACATCTTTAGTAGTTTATCAACAATGTTTTGTGATTTACGGTTATATAAATCATTAACTTTAGGGGCCGTTAAGTCTGCCTCGTTAACAAACCCGTCTTTCCACATTGCTTCTATTGATTTGGTCATCTGTTAATCCTTTCTATTGATAATTTTATTGAGCCTGTCTTTTATTCGCTTTATGCGCACACCAATATTGTTTGTATTACTGCCAATAATTTCTGCTATCTCTTCGTACGTTTTTTCTTCGAGATAAAGTAAAATGATAGCTCTGTCGGTTTCAGATAAATGTTTGATGGCATTGTATAGCTCATTAATTTCATCGCTAACAAAGGCTTTACTATCATCTATCGCTTCTTCAGGTAAAGCGTCTGAAACAATCTCTTTATCGCCATTTTTTCGTCGCTTTAAATAGGTTAAACACACGTTAAGCGAAATACGATATATCCACGTTGACCATTCACTTTCTTGATTAAAGTTGTCTTTGCTACGCCAAATTTGTAAACAAACCTCTTGATAGTAATCTTCAAAATCTTCCTGGCTATTCGTGTAAGCTCGGCAAATTTTAATAATGATCCCCGCATAAGGCAGTATATATAGCTGGTAAAAATCACTTCCCATGTAAACCTTATTCTCTGTTGATTGGTTGTACTTAGTTAGTGGCGCAGCGTAATGATTTATTACACTACGCCGAAAATAATGTATTTTATTTTGTTATTTAAAAACTACTGTTAAATATTTATCAATATAATCAAGTAAATAAAACTTTCCCCCCATATAATAATTTATATGTTTAATGCGAGTACTTTGTTCATAGGGCTATTATAAAAAGCCATAAACTTAATTTTAATGACAAATATATGATGGAGTATTTTGAGGTTTTTCGCAAAAAGGGTTTAAGGCATTATATTCACAAATAATGCCTAGGGGGTCGTTAAGTAAGTGTGCTTTTAATTTATAGTAATAACCAATCATCAATGGGAAAATAATCATCCGCTGCATTAATTAACGCATTAGCCGTCAAAGCAGAAACACCATAAACATGCGTTTTAACACCATAGCTTTCTTTAACTTTTCTGAGTAACAAGTCAAAATCACCATCGCCAGATAATAATATCACTGTATCAACATGTGGCGCACTTTCCATAACATCAATAGTAATACCTACATCCCAATCACCTTTTGCAGAGCCGTCTCGACGCTGGATAAAGGGTTTTAGTTTCACATCAAACCCTATGTGTTTTAACGCTTTCTGGAATTTATGCTGCGCATCATCACTGCGCTGAATTGCATAAGCATTCGCGATGATAATGTCGCCTTGTTCGTTGATTTGTTTCCAAAACTTACGATAGTTAAACTGCTTTTGAAAGCTATCCCGAGTGGTGTAATAAATATTTTGTACATCTACAAAAATAGCAATTCTCTTCAGGTTTGTTGTCATTATATTACTCGATGAGGAATGAAATATGTGCGTTATGGCGCCATTACGACAAACCAGATGCAACATGCTACAATAAAGTTAAGATTAAAAACATGACTTTACCCATCATACCTCAATATGCAGTTTCAGAGAAAAAACACGATGCCAGCCATACGTTCATTATTTTATTTCCTATTACGTTTCCCTATAAAACTCCTTGTTCGCAGCAAAATTGTACCTGACAATTATGTAGAGTCAGAAAAAGTAAAGCTTGAACAGCCACAGTTTTATGTTATTCGTCATCAATCTGCCAGTGACCTTTTAGCCTTACGCAAAGCATGTAAAACCTTAAAGCTTCCAGACCCTCTAAGCCCCGTGACGGTTAACGGTAAAAGTTTTTCGCGTTTATTATGCTTAGAAAAACCCACACCGCTATTTCGTTGGCGAAAAGCGGGTAATACCGAGGCTATTACTCAAGGTTTTGAATTATTAAAACAGCACAGTATAGACGAGGCATTAGATGTACAGTTGATTCCTGCCCATGTTATATGGGGGCGAACGCCAACCAAAGAACATAACAATGCCAATATTGGCACTGTTTTAGCGGATCAAGAATCCCCTTCATGGTTACGTAAATTTTTCATTGTCCTCTTCTTAGGTCGTAACTCCATTGTACGTTTTAGTGAAGCGATTTCTTTTCGTTTAATGGCAGACAAACATGGCACAACACAAGCAAGCGCACAAAAACTAATTCGTATTGCTCGCTTCCATTTTTACCGACAAACTATCGCCGCAACTGGCCCAAGGTTAATGCACCGCCAACAAATGTTTGCCACACTTTTAACCAACCCTTCAATAAAACGCTTAATCAGTGACGAAGCAAAAAGCAAATCGATCAGTGAAGATGAGGTAAAAAAACAAGCACTTGCCATCATGGATGAAATCGCTGGGGATTATCGTGATTCAATGGTGCGCTTAGGTGCTCGCATATTGAATTGGCTATGGAATCGTTTATATAGTGGCATCAACATAAATAATGCCAAAGTGCTGCGAGACCTCGCTCAAGAAGGTCATGAGATCATATATGTACCCTGTCATCGCAGTCATATGGACTATCTATTACTTACCTATGTCATTTTCCAAGAAGGCCTTGTCACACCTAGAATAGCGGCAGGAATTAATTTGAGCTTTTGGCCTGCAGGGGCAATATTTCGTAAAGCGGGTGCTTTTTTCATCCGCCGTAGCTTTAAGGGAAACCGCTTATATTCCACCATTTTTCGCGAATATTTAGGTTTATTATTCGAACGTGGCTATTCAGTAAAGTATTATTCTGAGGGTGGCCGTAGTAGAACAGGCCGTTTATTAACGCCTAAAACGGGCATGCTAGCCATGACAATACAAAGCTTACTTAGAGGCATTGACCGTCCATTAACACTAGTACCTGTCTATTTAGGTTACGAACATGTCATGGAAGTCGGTACTTATCACAAAGAATTAAGTGGTAGTAAAAAGAAGAACGAATCTATATTTGGCGTACTTAAAGCGATAAAAAACTTACGAAACTACGGTAAAGGTTACGTCAATTTTGGTGAGCCTATCAATATTAATCAGTTTTTAAATAAACAGGTGCCTGATTGGAAGAAAGATATTGATCCCATCGATCCACAAAAACCAACTTGGTTAACCCCCAGCGTTAATGTATTGGCTGATCAAGTGATGACGCATATTAATCAAAGTGCTGCCATTAACGCCACCGCTTTAGTGGCACTTATTCTTCATGCTTGTAAAAACAAAGCGCTCGCTAAAACTGAATTAATCAACCAACTAGATTTCTTTTTAACGTTACAACGTAACGCTCCTTATAGTAAGCAACTCACTATACCAACAGAGAATGGTCAGCAACTCCTTGATGACGTTATTTCTTTAGATAAAGTCACCGTCAACCATGACAGCTATGGCGATATCATTTCATTGTCTGAAAAAGCAACATTGGAAATGCGCTATTACCGAAATAATATTTTGCATAGCTATATATTACCTGCCCTTATTTGTCGTTTATTAGACCGTCATAGCAAAATTAATCTAGACACATTATTAGAACAAGTCCAACGCATCGTTAGCTTAGTAAAAACTGATTTATTTCTCTGGCAAAACGAAAGTGAAGTAAACCAACAAACAGAAAAAGTTATCGACCTTTTACTCAACGAAGGTCTTATTACGCAAAGTAAGGCGGGATTTTTTAGTGTCGTACATGATGGCGAGCTAAATAGTAATATTCGATTACTCGGTGAATGTGTCGATGAAACCGTTCAACGTTTTACCATTATTTGTTCGTTAATTAATCGCTTTTCACCCATCACTAAAAATGACCTTGAAGACAAAGTTGTGGCTATTGCTCAACGTTTATCAGTATTGAATGGTATTAATGCCCCTGAATTTGTTGATAAAAAGGCCCAAGGGACCTTAATCAATGCAATGGTTGAACAGGGTTATATAAATAAAGATGAAGAAGGTAAACTCGTTGATAGTAGTACATTAGGTTTGCTGAAGTCGTCTGTTACTCAATTGGTAGACATTGAAGTTTTACAAAGTATTATTCGTTAAAAGAGTAAACTTAACCTGTGTCATCTTGAAAAACGTCAAGATGACACAATGATTATTTATCTGAGTGCACGCTATAGATATTCCATAGCGATGCCAATAAAAACCACCAAACCAACGAAGTGATTATTCAAAAAAGCTTGGAAGCATTTTTCACGCTCTCTATTCACAATTAAAATTTGTTGATAACAAAAGAACCCTGCGCCGGCAACAAGACTTAATTGATATGGCCAACCAAAGGCAAGTATCTCGCCCACGCTCATCAACAGCCCTAACGTTGCCAACTGTAATAATAAAATGATGCGTTTATCATGACGACCAAATAAAATGGCGGTTGATTTAACGTCAATGTTCAAATCATCATCTCTATCAACCATGGCGTACATTGTGTCATAAGCCACCGTCCATAATAAATTAGCGCTAAAAAGTAACCAAGCAACAGGAGGTATTTCTCCCATAGTTTCGGCAAATGCCATGATCATTCCCCAACTAAAAGCAGCACCCAGCACAACCTGAGGTAATTGTGTGTAGCGTTTCATAAAGGGGTAACTTGCTGCTAATAAAACGGCGACAACGGATAGTTGAATGGTAAACCAGCTCAACGTTAAGACTAAACCAAGCGCAATACCAAGGAGTAAACCAAATAGAGATAGCGCGTCGTTAGGTGTTAATAACCCTGTCACTAACGGCCTTTTCTCAGTACGTTTTACTTGTCCGTCTACCTTACGGTCAGCCCAATCATTAATGACACAACCGGCACTTCGCATGACAAAGACACCTAAGGTAAATACCACTAACCAATGTAACGTTGGGAAGCCATCACCGGCAATCCATAATGCCCAATAAGTTGGCCATAACAATAAATAAATACCGATCGGCTTATCTGCACGAGTGATTTCTATAATACCCTGCCATTTAGTTGCAACAGAGCTTGTCATGACTCTTCCTTAATTGATTGTGTTTTTTTTAAAAAATCAGGTTGATAAGCGAAAGCGTTTGGCAAAAAGACTTCTGCAACCATCAAGGGTTTATCATGTAACATAAAGGTTGAACGTCGGCCCCAAAGCTCCTTTCGAGGAGGTAACTCAAGTTGGAGCGCTAATTTAGACACCGCACTGTTTTGTGAGAACGCGGAGACTTCAATACATTTACGATATAAATTTTTGTTACTAAAAAGTACTTGCCCTAACGACTGATTACCTAAATGCGCCAATTGCTGTTCTTCACCCGTTAAGCTTTTCAAGGGCAGTAAACTACGTGCAAAAACTTGTGGTACATCATCGCAATACAATAAGACTTCACGTACTAAAACTTGCTCCGCAGCGTTAATATCACTTGTTGATTCTTCGATTGAACATGGTTGAATTTCTTGGCCTATTACTTTAACACTAAAGCGTGCGCAACATTGACTCAACCGAGCCGTCAGTGAGCCTGGGTCAAGTAACCAACTTAATAAATTTTCATTGAGCGATACGCCTACAGGAGACCGCCATGTGGTATCGATAGTAATGGGAAATAAAGGATGAGACTGATTCATAACAACTAATTAATAACTATTTTTATTAAACAATAACCTACACATCATATCAGTATTATTTTGTTTATGCCGCTGGTAATTTAGCGGACTAAGAAGTTCATAAAGCGTTTTATCACTAAAGGTTTATAATTTATTTGAGGACAAAAAAATATAGCGTATAAATTTGCTAATAAAAATTAAAGATTCACTGTAATATAGTCGATAGTCTTTTAGATTCCCTGTTAAATAGAGTAGAGCAGTAAAATGAAAAGAAAATTATTAATATTAGTCACATTATTGTCTTGCGCTTTGTCTTTATCATCAGTAAAAGCTGCAGATTATGCTTATTTTGGTTTTGAACCTTCAATTATTACCAACTATGTTGCTGTAAAAAAGAAGCTAGGGTATGTTCGGTTAACTGTTGAATTGATGATTGAAGATTCTTCAAATTATGAAACTGTTGAACATCACGCACCGTTATTACGCGACGCAATTATTACTATTATTGGTCAGCAGCCTGAAGCGAAAGTAAAATCTATCAATGGCCGCCAAGAAATTCAGCGCTTATGTGAAATAAAAGTGAAAAACATTTTGACCAAAGAAACGGGCCAACCGTTAATTAAAAAACTACTTTTTACTCAGTGGCTAGATAACTAATAATAAAAAATACACTCTGTAGGTCGAGACAAAATTCGACCTACAGAGTTAATGGATAAACTAACGTCGCTTCATTAACAAAATATTTATCGCCGCTAACAAACAGCCACTGACTAAACCGAGCAAATGCGCCGTGTTTGCCATATTAACCGGTAATACATCAACATATCCGAGCACAAGCCAGAATAATAAAAAACCTATAATCGGTTTCGAAATCGTTAAACCTTTTTCAGGTGACAACCAGCCGTACCACCAAACATAACCCACCAATCCATAAACAACACCTGACAAACCACCAAAATTGGGCCCTGTCACTATAAACTGTCCAAGGTTAGAAAATATTGCAGTCACCAAAAATAAATTAATTAACGCGCCTTTGCCAAGAACACGTTCAACACTTCCGCCTAATTGCCACCACCACATCGTATTAAATACAATATGTAGCCATGAAAAATGAAATAACGCGGGCCCTAGTAATCGCAACGGCGATTCAAGAAAAGCATCCATCGTTAATTCAGGGTAAAAATGCAAGAGTTGAAATGCAGGTCGAGCAAGCCCCAGCAAACTGGCAATAAAAACGACCCAACACAATGCAAATATAGTTAAGGTAACCCAACCAGCATGAGCAATAAATTGTTCTTTAAAACTGGCAATTAAAGAGGGGGAGTTATCATTTACATTCGCAACTTCACCACTACTCCATGCCGCTTGTTGATATTTTTCTTGATAGGGATCTGCAATAAACTCAGCAAAAATATTTTTTGCTTGGTCAAGTTCACTGCTCTGGCAGTAAATAACGTATTCACTATCTTCTTGCTCTACTTTCGCATGAATTTTTATACTCGTTAAATAATGAGCAAAAAGTAAAGCAATGTTATGTTGCGATACTTTAACTAATGGGCTTAAATCATCCATTGAATTAAATTCCGACATTATACTCAACCATTTAGTGTTCTATATCTGCAGGAAAGCGCAATTGCCAATCAGTAAAACCACCATCAAGTGAATAGACATCAGAGAAGTCTTGGCTAATCAGAAACTGTGCGGCTTGTTGGCTAGAAATACCATGATAACAACACACAACCACGGGAACATCTAAGTCAGCTTCTCGAATGAATTCAGAAAAGTTTTCATTACTCAAATGGATCGCGCCAGGAATATGGTTTGCTTGGAACGACGCGGCATCACGAATATCAACAACTACGTATTTTTTTTCACTTAAACCTTCATGCAGCGTGTCTAGTTGCATATGTTTAAAATTTTCTTGTTCAGTCATATTTTATTTTCCTCAAAATTTACGCCGTTAATGTAGCATAATTTACCTTACAGCAAATAAAGATATTATTTACGATTGATCATTTAAAGCGAGAATAGCTACTGGTAAAATAGGTAAAAATGCACAAAGCATCAAATATAGGAAAAACAATGGGTTTGAAAATACCAAATAAATCGGTTTTACGTTCAGATAATTACCCAGAATTATTGCTTGGCAAAATATATTCTTTTACAGAATCCGACAATGAAATGTTCACTGAAAATTCGCCCTTATGGTTAACAAGCAGCGATTGGGAAGCGCTGGCAGAAATAAGTATTATCAGTCAATCTGTTGAAAACAAAAATCTTAAAGGTACATTTCGTATTGACTATATTTATCAAGGCAGTGAGCAACAAACACTGACTAACACTTTTATTCGAATGTACGCAGGTTTGAATGACGACAATATATATTTGTTATCTTCACAGGCGGAGTATCAACAAGCGCTTAACGAAGGCGTGCTAACCCGTGATTCTTTAATAAGTGAAGGTTTTATTCATGCGACACCAAGAAGTCAGCTAACTCGGCTTGCTAATAAGTATTATAAAAACAAAGTGCACCCACTTATTTTGGTTGTTGATAAGACACTTATATTACCGGAAGTAAAATGGGAACCGGCGACTGGTGGTTTATACCCTCATATATACGGACCATTAAATATGAATGCAGTAACCGCGATTGAAGAAATATCGCTTAATGAAGAGGGGATTTTCCAGCTTTAGTTACTGAAAGTAAAAAATTATCTACACGTTGTCTAAAATAATAAAGCCAAAACATTTTCATGCTTTGGCTTTATTTATTTTATAAAGCGATGAATCATTCAGCATAATTAACGCTTATAAAAAGTAATTTACAGTATTTTCGCAATAGATTGCGCTAAGTAATCAACATTACTATTCGCAATACCTGCGATACTCATGCGGCTTGAACCCACCATGTAAATACTGTATTCGTCTTGCAATTGTTGCACTTGCTCAGGGGTAATTCCTAAGAATGAGAACATACCCATTTGGCGAGTTATAAAGCTAAAATCACGAGTAACGCCATTTTCTATGAGTTTATCAACTAACAATTGACGATTTCCGTTAATGCGATCACGCATTACTTTTAATTCTGCATGCCACTGTGTACGTAGTTCATCAGAACTTAAAATCGTTTCAACTAATGCCGCACCATGTGCAGGAGGCATAGAGTAAATAACACGAATCACGTAAAGTAATACTGACTGAGCAACATCTACTGCTGCTGCTGATTCACCAATAATAGTACAACCACCAATACGCTCACGGTATAAACCAAAATTTTTAGAACATGAACTACACACGATCATTTCTTTGACGTTTTCAGCCATTAAACGTAGACCATAAGCATCTTCATCTAAGCCAATACCAAAGCCTTGATAAGCCATATCAACTAGCGGTAAGAAGCCAACATCTTTTGCAACTTCAACCACTTGTTGCCATTGCTCATTGTTTAAATCCATACCACTTGGATTATGACAACACGCATGTAATAGCACAGTATCATCGCTGCTCACTTCTTTTAATGCCGCTAACATACCGTCGAAATCAAGCGATTTGTTTTCGTGATCATAATACGGGTACGTTTTAACTGTTAAGCCAGCCGCTTCAAATAAACCGGTATGGTTCGCCCAAGTTGGATTACTTACCCAAATGGTAGCGCCAGCTTTACACGATTTAATAAATTCCGCAGCAACACGTAATGCACCTGTTCCGCCTGGAGTAGAAACAGTACGCGCTCTGTTTTCAAGCAGTACTTTATGATGACCGAAAATCAACTTGCTCATTTCGTCATTAAATACAGGTGAACCTGTAGGACCAATATAAACTTTGGTATCTTCGTGATCGTTACGATATTTTTCAGCCGTTTTCACACAATCTAAAATTGCCGTGTGACCTGCTTCATTTTTATATACACCAACACCCAAATCAATTTTATGTGGGTTTGAATCTTCACGATATTTAGCCAATAAGCCTAATATAGGATCGGCAGGCAAAGCCTTTAAGCTACCAAACATGTCTACGGTTACCTTATTCAATAACGGGATTTTCTTAATTGGGCGACTTCGCTCAACAAGAAATATAAATCCCTATGTTTAAAGCGCAAGCATAGCCCCAATAACGTTAAAATTAAAGCGTTTAAACTAAAAAATTACCGTAACGAATAGCACAAAAGGAACTAAGGAATAACAAGACGAATATTGTTGTTTACGATGAAAAGTTCCGCAACGAATTCTATACAGAGTCCGTAGCGAAAAAGTGGGTTATAAAATCTTAGAAATTATTAGTAACCGCGGCGATAAAGCCGATAACCCCACCAAATACGCCACCCCAGACCACGAGCCAACCTAAGTGTTTACGGATCATCGCTTGGATAATTTCCTTTACAAGTTGTGGTGTTAATTCATTTAATCTTTGATCAATGATCTCACTGACTTTTTCACGCATGTCAGCAATTACATTCGGCTTCTCTAATTCATCTCTAAGGATATGATTAAATTCTTCACTTTGTGAAATATTGCCCACCGTCACTTTCATTTTTTCTATAAAAGGCTCACGTAAAGGTTGTAAAGCTTCGCTACCACCAACCATTGCCAACATACCACCAAACGATGACTTCTCAATCACATCAACTAAATCATCAAATGCGGGGTTTAAATCTATCTTTTCAATCACAGGAACTAAGTCTAACGTTCCAATACCACCTGAACTGCCTGATAAAAAACGGTCAATATTTTTTTCAGTGAAAAACTGTTCCATCATCAGCTCTTTTATCGCAACTTTAAAATCTTCAAAGCGGGCAGGAATGACACCTGAACCATATAAAAGCGGTACTTTTTCGAAAAGCATGTGCACGGCAATCCAATTAGTAAAGGCACCCGACAAGGCAAATAAACCCACAGTAAAAAGTAACGATTGTTCAAAAAAATAGCCCGCTAAAGTAGCCAGTAAGGCGATGAAATTGGTGATAAAGCTTTTATTCACTACGTACCTCGAAATTCGGTGTAAGTTTCTATCCAGCTATGTTAACAATTGCATGGTTTTGCGCCAAGTTTTTTGCTGTATAGTAAGCGATAAATAAATAATAAAAATTAAGGATATACCATGAAACTTAACCTTATCTTTGCCATTAGTGCATTACTGGTGGTTTTTGGCGCTTTCGCAGACACCAAAGAAAGTGACAATGAATGGCGTACTTTAGACGTTGATAAAACCGTATTACTTTCACTGCCACACGGTGAAATCGTGATAGAACTGGCACCACAGTTTTCTCCAAAGCATGTTGAGCAATTTATCAAACTCACTAAGTCAGGCCATTACGATGGTAATAACTTTTATCGCGTGATCGATGGCTTTGTTGCTCAGGGTGGTCCAGAAGAGGACAGTGTTGCTGATAAATCTGTACCCATATTAAAAATGGAAGGGGATTTTACGGCCGATGAAAACTGGCAGTTCACTAAAGTTCAAGACAATGACTTGTTCGCCGAACAAACAGGTTTTAAAGACGGTTTTCCTGTTGGACACAATCCCAGTGAGAAAAAAGCTTGGTTAACGCATTGTCCTGGCGTTATTGCAATGGCTCGCGGTAATGAACCTGATTCAGCCACAAGCCATTTTTATATAGTGAATGGGCAAGCGACACGTTACTTAGATCGCATTATGACCGTATTTGGTCGTGTCGTTTATGGCATGAATAATGTTCAAGCGATTACGAGAACATCTGTTATTGAAGGTGATACACCTGTTGATAAAAAAGATTATACGCCAATGCTCAGCATGCAAATGATGAGTGACGTCCCAAAAGAACAACAAATATTATTACAGGTACAAAATACAGAACACCCTGCCTATAGTGAAATGATAGTAAAACGTAAAAAGCGTGAGAATGCTTTTTTCTACAAAAAACCGCCACCGGTTTTAGATGTTTGTCAAACACCGGTAAAAACACGTTTTGCAAAAGTAACGAAATAACAAAAGTATCTCAAGGAATACCCATGAACATTATTATGTTAAAGCTAGCATTAATAATAATGCTTACTACTCAAATATTTACAGCATCTGCAGACACACTTAAACCATTTACCAGTGATGGCTGTAGTTCATTTCCTGACGGGACATTCAAACAAAAAACTCTTTGGCTCAGTTGTTGTCAGCAACATGATCTTGAATACTGGCAGGGTGGAACTTATCAAGAACGCTTACAATCAGATATTGCCTTAAAAACGTGTGTATCTAACGTTGGGGAACCTCAAATAGCGGCTCTCATGCTCGCAGGAGTTAGAGTCGGCGGCACACCTTTTTTACCGACAAAATTTAGATGGGGATATGGTTGGTCTTACCCAAGATTTTACTCAAAACTAACAGAGTCCGAATTAAAACAAGTTAGCCTTCTTATCCCACAACTAAATTAAAACGATTTTTTCTATTGTCCATAGAACTGTTCGCTCATAGCACAAAGCAAACAGGTACTGGTATCGGTTTAGCGTTATGTAATGAAATTGTGAGTAATCATGATGGACAATTACGTTTAATTAATCGTGAAAATGGTGGATTGTCGGTTAATTTTAGTTTGACGTTAACCGCTTATGGCATTAACGATGTAACCAAAATTGAGTTTGATATTATTTGTACCAAATTTTAATGATATCAAAAATACGTTCACCTTCAGGTGTTTGAACAACCACTTCATCGTCCACACGCTTTCCAATTAATGCTCTTGCCATGGGTGCATCGACGCTGATTTCACCTTTTTTTACATCCCATTCATCAGGACCTACAACGCGGTAGGTAACTTCATGGTCGTCTTCGTTGATCAGTGTGACCCACGCTCCAAAAAATACTTTGCCTTCTTGTTTAGGATCATAATAAACAATCGTGAGATCTTCAGTTCGCTTCACTAAAAAACGCACTCGTCTGTCTATTTCACGCAAACGTCGCTTACCATAAATATACTCTGCGTTTTCACTTCTATCGCCTTGTGCAGCGGCTTCAGAGACTGATTTGGTAATAAGTGGCCGCTCTTCCTTCCAAAGATATTTCAATTCTTTATCTAAGCGGTCCCAGCCTTCGCGGGTAATGTAATTACTTCGTTTCATATTTTTTAAACACAGGTAAGCAGAAAATTTATTGTGACAGCATTAAGTGGGAGTGACTATAAGAAATGAGGATTTTAAAGACATCGTCGTTATTTACCATCCATAGCACCACAACATTGCCTACATGGA
>Ga0209712_10001653_pt1 | contig 18866 bp, 12 predicted proteins | sample ArcOceMetagenome_FD_187443 | JGI IMG/M metagenome (GOLD analysis project Ga0209712, IMG submission 187443) | Marine eukaryotic phytoplankton communities from Arctic Ocean - Arctic Ocean - Greenland ARC118M Metagenome (SPAdes) (version 2) | ecosystem: Environmental > Aquatic > Marine > Oceanic...
AAAGGCTTATAATGACCGACCGCATCACACCACGGCAGAATTCTAAAATCTAAAATCTTCTCAACAACACGAAACCAAGATCTTGAAGATTTGAGATTTGTTTTACCAACCTAGTACTGACTGTATTTTTTGTATTTCAGGTAGTGTTCACACCACCACCGCAGAATTATTCTAGAACATCCAAATTGATCATCGATCATCTTCGAATCTCCATGAACCACAAATAACAGATTGCGATTTTACATCTAGTCTAGCGAATCTGGACATAAATTATCTCGTGCACCTCACTCACGACCACCCGCCGTCATGAGTGCAAAAGAAGCCGGAGCCGAATATGCTCTAGATAACAAAGCGGTCAACAACGCTTCGTCAGTGTCACCGGCAATCAAACAACATGAGTTATCCCCTGAGCTACGAGCTAATATTTTCTCACGAGTCTTCTACATGTGGACACAACCTTTATTCCGTCGTGCATCTGAATTACACAAGCAGAATAAAGCCTTGGAGCAGGAAGATCTCATTGCCCTTCCTTCCATCGATTTGGGCCAAGTCATTTCTCCTACTTTTGAAAAGGCCTGGGATAAACTACCTCTCGAGGATGCGTCCCTTACCACTGCCATTAGAGCCGTGATTGGAAAAAGATTCATCACCGCGGGTTTCATCAAGGTTTTCAATACCATGTTGCAGTTCACCTTCCCTCTTCTCCTCAGATCTATTCTTAGATTTATCGAAGAGACTCAAGATGGTACAGTCGGTAAAGAGGATGATCCATGGTGGGTTACCTATAGAGGTTATTGGCTTTCTGGATTACTCTTTGTCGCCATGGGAGCTAAAGCCATTACTGAGAACTTGTACTTCCATTCCGTCTACAGGGCTGGATATCAGGCCAGAGTTGCTGTCAGTGTCGCCGTATACAATAAAGCACTAAGGTTGGCTAGTGCGGAGAGGCACGGAACTACCTTGGGGGAATTAGTCAATCTCATGCAGGTAGATTCTAGCAAGATTGAAATGTTTGTGCCACAGATGCACGTTCTCTGGGATGGGCTGCTGCAGATATCTGGATATATGGTTATTTTGTATCTTCAGATTGGATGGCCTTGCTTTGCCGGGCTTGTGGTTATGATTTTGGCTGGACCCGTGCAAGGAATCATTATGAAGAAATTATTCGCGCAGAATAGGGCATTGGTGAAATTCACGGATTCTCGTGTCAAGACTACAAATGAAGCTGTGCAAGGAATCAGATGTGTCAAGATGTACACCTGGTGAGTCATTTTTATTAGTTCATGGAATGCATTGTATTCTTGCCAACTATTTGCTCACACTCTTTTTTTTTGCAATCTAAAAAAACAGGGAAGAATCATTCCATCAAGTAATTTCCCAAAGCCGCAATGGTGAGCTTAACTTTCTTGCAAAGGTGGCATACTTGCGCGGTTTCTCTCGGGCATACATGGGTGCATTACCGGGTATTGTCGCGGTGGTCTCTTTTGTATTCTATGCGGTTGCGTACGATGGCGCAGTCATTAATGCATCAACGCTCTTTACCGCTCTCGTGTCCTTTGATCAGTTACGTTTCCCACTCTTGTTTTATCCAATGGCCCTTGCGCAGTTGGCTCAAGCTAAAGTTTCGGCCCAACGTGTGGAAGCTTTTTTGCGTCTCGGGGAAGTATCTACTTCTGCGTCTGCGTCCGATGGAAAAGCGTCTTATACACTCAACGATGATGCGTTGAAAAAAGGAGAAATTAATGCCACGGATGTTACCATCTACTGGGGTGATCCCACGGTTCCAATCAAGAACTCTGATGCTGATGATGGCCTTAGTAGTCTCGATGGATCCTCTCATTCTAGAAGTTCAAAGAAGAGCAGCAAAGTTGATACCAACAGTGCTGGAGAGGATGATGCTGAAGGTACAGAGGTATTGAGGTATCATAAGGCTGTACTTAGTGAAATTAACCTGAATGTGGTCCCAGGTGAACTTTGTGCAATTGTTGGCCGTGTAGGTTCTGGAAAATCGACACTGGTTTCTGCCATTCTCAACGAGACTGTGATTGGCAGTGGTCATATCGGCCTTAATGGAAGTGTTGCGTACGCTGCTCAATCTGCATGGATTTTGAACGCTACTCTACGTGATAACATTACATTTGGTCAACCTTTTGACCAGGAGAAATATGACAAGATTGTCGAAACTTGTCAGCTAACCCACGATCTTGATCTTCTCGACCATGGAGACATGACTGAGATTGGTGAGAATGGTATTAACTTGTCCGGCGGTCAGCGTCAGAGAGTCAGTATTGCACGTGCAGCTTACTCTGAAGCTGATATCATTGTATTGGATGATCCACTTTCTGCCCTCGATCCTGAAGTTGGAAAGAAATTGTTTGATGAGTGCATTGTGAAATTTATGAGAGGGAAAACGCGAATTCTTGTGACAAATCAGTTGCAGTGCCTTCGTTTTTGCGATTCTGTTATTGCCGTCGGGCATGGCCGCATCGTTGAGCAGGGTTCTTATGACGAGCTCTCTAATTCTGATGGTGAAGTTCAGAGGTTGTTGGATGATTTGAAAGCTAGCAGAGGTCCCGCTTCCGATCCTTCTGGTCGTCCTAGATCCGAGAGCGATGCTTCTACAGGAAAACATAGAGATAGCATTTCTGACGAACCTGAACCAATTGTCGAAAAGAAAGAAAATACGGGACTTGTTACCGAGGAAGAACGTAACGTTGGGGCAGTGACTTGGTATGTGTACAAGAAGTACATACTTTCTGGTGGAGGATACGTGAAATTTCTCTTTGTGTACTTGATGTTTGTGCTATGTACAGCGATTGGTCTATTGAACAATGCGTGGATATCAGTATGGACAAGTGACGCTGAATACGAAAGGAATTCGAGGGCATTTTATCTCAGTATCTATGCTGTGAGCTCCGTGGCTCTCGGATTCTTTACTTTCTTCCGTTCCTACTTTCTTGCTAAATTTGGAGTGCGAGCTAGTGGCAATCTGCATCAGAACCTCCTCAATTCTGTGCTGTCCGCTCCAATGTCTTTCTTTGATACTACTCCAACTGGACGTATCCTATCAAGGTTCTCCAAGGATCTCTACTCGATTGACTTGGAACTCAGCGATTATTTGGACTTCTTTCTCTTCTGTGGGTAAGTGCTTTATCATGCAATAATTCTCTCGAACGATTTGGTAATTAATCAATCTGACACGCATTGCTTTCTTCTCGGGACAATTTGACGTACCGGTAGTCTGACTGTTATTGTTTCTCTTGGAACCATTGTGTTTGTGACTCCATGGTTTGGTGTCACTATCCTTCCAATCTTTTTTGTTTATGTGAAGGTTTTAAACTACTTCAGAGAAGTATCTCGAGAAACTAAGCGTTTAGACAGCATTTCGCGCAGTCCAGTTTATGCTCATTTCTCTGAGACTCTGGGTGGTCTGGGAACCATTAGAGCCTATGGACAGTCCAATAGATTCATTGACGAGTTTGGGTTGAAGGTTGACACGAATACGCGTGCCTATTACAACAATAAGAGTGCTGATAGGTGGCTATCCACCCGCCTTGAATTGTTGGGCGCTTTCATTGCTGGTTTAGCCGCTGTGTTTGCTTCCAACGTTGTAATTTCCAATTCAAATTCTGGTATTCCTAGTTCAGATAACTTTGCCTCGGTGGCAGGACTATCACTCACTTATGCAATCTCGGTGACCGGGTTGTTGAATTGGTTAGTTCGTTCTTTTGCTCAAATGGAAGCAGCTATGAATGCTGCCGAACGCATTCTTCATTATAGTGAGAATATCCCACAGGAGGCTCCTGCCAAGATTGCAGAACTAGAGACATCAGATTCAAGTGATGATGAGAACGACGGTGTAAAGACCGGTGCAGCAAAACGGGCAGTATTGGCGAAAGGTGTTGAAAAGCCAAGTGCCGAATGGCCGTCAACGGGAGACATCACACTCAAAAATTTGAAGATGCGTTATCGTCCCGAGAATCCATTGGTGATTAAAGGATTAGATGTCGAGATTAAAGGGGGTGAACGCATAGGCGTCGTAGGACGCACTGGAAGTGGAAAGAGTTCCTTACTCTTGACATTGCTTCGCATTGTGGAACCTGACCTTGGTGACGACGAAGTCTACGAAGCACCTATTGTCATTGATGGTGTCGATGTTCTTCGTATCGGTCTATCTGACTTACGTGCCAAAATTGGGATCATTCCTCAGAATCCTGTTCTCTTTTCCGGCACCATCCGGACGAATATGGACCCATTTGATCAATACACAAGTGAAGAAATTTGGAATGCTCTTGGGCGATGTGGTATGAGAAAGTCCATTGAAGAACTTCCTGAGCTCTTGGATGCACCTGTTGCCGAGTACGGGGAAAACCTCAGTCAAGGCCAAAGACAGCTTCTTTGCCTTGGTCGTTCTTTGTTGAAGAAGTGTCGTATTTTGTTGCTTGATGAGGCGACAAGTTCTGTTGATTTTGAAACTGACACGGAGATTCAGCGGACACTGCGCGAGGACTTTGTGAACTGCACTGTGCTGACAATCGCCCATAGAGTCAACACCATCATGGACAGTGACAAAATTCTAGTAATGAAGGATGGGAAAGTTGGTGAATTTGCATCTCCAGAGCAGCTTCTAGCTGACAAGGCCTCAATCTTTTACGATATTGTGAAGCACTCCCGTGCTGAACAGCATTAGAAGCGGATCCGCGCAATTGTTCGAACAGCAATTTTATTAATAACCTAACCAGTTGTCAGAGGTGTGTACTGTATTTTATTATAAACACGTCATTGCGTGTTGATCTAAAAGTTATTATGAAGTTCAACGAGAGAAATGTACTGTATTTTATTATTAATATAAACATGTCATTGCGGGTTGAATCGTATTGAAAGATGGGCGAGAAGAGTAGACACAACAAGAAGAATAACGGGGGACTGCTCCGGAAAGGACTGAATGCAGTACCAACAGAAGCGGCACCAGCAGCAGCTACTATACGCGACACGATTTTCATGACAGTTTGCCGGTTGTTGGATGCCGACAAATTTGAAAAGATCTTGAAAGTCGAATCGAAATATCGTCATCTCCATACCTTTCGCAATGATCCTGTTGAAGATGCGATTGTTCTTTATGCTTTTGGACGTGCACACACTTCAAAAAATGAAACTTGCTTGGTGAAGTGCGCGATTGAATACTACGAAAGAGCCAAAGAGCGCATGGAGGACGCAGACGCCAATAATCAACGCGAGACTCAAAATTCATTAAAGGCAGATGTTGGGATGGATCTTGCCCTTGTGTATCCAATGGGTCGTGACATGGAAAAAGCGATATCTTCGCATAGATGGGTACTTGCAAATTGCAACCGTGACCAAGTCACAGCGATGTATGTGATTCGTCTCAGCAGCAATTTCAATCTACTTAAAAAGTTTGAGTACGCGATTGAAGTACTGGAGGGATCTATGGACTTGATGGAGACAGTCGAAGAGGAGGTTCAGGCTGAAACCAAACTCATTATCGCATACATCGGATGTGGCGAGTTCCTGAAGGGGAAAGCCGCCCATGAGAAACGTCGCTCAAATGATTGGACAACTTGGTTGCAGTTGTGGAGGATAGAGACAGGACTGTATAACTATGAAGCTTCAATCGCTCATTTCAGAAAAGTGGCAGCTGGGCTTCAAAAGCAAGAATATGATGATAGCCTCAGTGAAACTAGATTTGGTTGTTCATTAATGTTAGCAAATCTCTTGCAACATAGCGTAGCCAACGAAGCTGAAGCATTTGCGATATTTCAGGAAGAGCTCGATCGATGCGTAGATCCGATTCATAGAGTGAAAATACTTATCGCTATGGGAATTGGGTACAGAAACCTCAACAAATGGGACCAATCCATCGAGGCTCTTCATCAGGCTTTTCATCAGCTCGGTCTCTCTCCTTCAACTCGATCTCAAGCAAAAAAAGCAATAGTTCAGACCTATCTTGAGCAGTACTGCACCGATGCTACGTTGGACATCGACCAGCGAACAGAAATTCTATGCCAAGCCAAAATGGCTTCCTTACTTGATGAGGTCTCCACCGAAATGCACCTTACCCGAGCTCAGCTCTTCTGCTTCAATGGTGACAAACGACAGGCCTACTATCATCTCGAGCTATACTTGGATGCTCGTTTGGCCGAATGCAAGCTCAGTTGTTACACTTGCGAGCAACGGGTTAGACACGGGTCTGTCCCTTTCAGTTGCGCGAGCTGCTTGGTAGCATCATATTGTGGCAGGAAGCACCAACAATTGACATGGAAGAACGAGCGCATCTGTCACAAGGTGCTTTGTCCCTTGTTTGGGTACTGGCGGATTGCGAAGAAGATCCAGAAGAAGCATAAGGGGCTTACGGATGAAGATCGATTTGAATATGAAAGGGTCTTCGATACGTTCTTTGAGAGCATTTGCCCTCATGGATTGATTATTGCAGATGGCAATCTGCAAAAGGCAGATTCTACTGACTTGCTCAAGAGTCGTCAGGAAGCCGCACAGATTGTCAAAGAAGCCAACGAAAAAAATAGTATTGCTCGGGGAAGATGCGTTGCTGAGTGAAATAGGCCCAAATATTAGTAGCGAAGGCTCTGTACGAAAGGGAAAAGAATGAACTCAGCGATGGAATCAATTCCTGAATATGATGATGCAGATCATCAAGAAGTCTACACGCTGCCACCATCCAATCTGAAATATTTCTCCTTTTCTCTTTTGAATTTCTTCTTTTATAAATCTTTGCCTTGGATGCGAAGATGACATAAATGATACTTTACTACGTGTACAAGTATTTGATAATTATATATGCTGTAGTAGTGATAGTTTCCAGTCACTTTCAAAATAGTTTCTGACACTGTCAGGTTTGTAGCAGTTATGCTGCATCAGTGCAGAGGTCGCTTTTGTCCCATTTGTCGTGAAGTATAATAAGAAAGATGCCTATATTAAGAGCAAGATTGATCCATTTCTGCACGCTGGTCCTATAGGATTTTCTCTCAAAGAATGCATTCCATCCAAACATGACGTACTGTTTTATTGGATCCGATCCTACATGCGATGACCTCGAATGCGATGGTAGCGGAGATGCCAAGGTGCTGTTCATGATATTTTCTGCCGCTCCTTACATTATTTTGCCCTGCGTGATTGCTACTACGATGATACCCATGTACTGGCGCAAGAGAAGGAGAATAGCAAGAACGGAGTTGGTGCGTTGAAAGCGAATCTCAAAGCTCGTGCTAATGTTGGATGTGATCATGGACAATAGGAGAATACTAAGAAACCAAGTCTACTTGTCCGACTCAAGAAGTGGTCGCTTTCGTTCAAAAAGAAGAAGGCAACGGTAGCAAGAATAAAGAAGAGAAAATCAGTCAGTCGCACGATTTTAAGGAAGGCTCTGTCATACTCGATTGCCTTCTTTCTCACATTCAGTTTTCCAATGATTATCAGCATCCGGACTCTATTCAGACACCAGTCAGGTCCTCTGTTTAGTGTGCTTGCACGAATATTCTTTCCGTTACAAGGCTTCTTCAACTTTCTGGTCTTCATTTATCCCAAGGTAATGCACGAGAAGACATCCCGGCGAAACAATGCTATATCTTGGTATAGGGCCTTTTTGAAAGCAGTTCAATCGAGAGGTGCTCGCGTGAGGAGAATCAAGGTCGACTCCAAGAAGAAGTTAGGAGGAGGATGCTTTGGTTGTGTTGGCAAGGGCAGCAAGATCAAGGTGAAAACAGCGAAGAAGAAGAAGACAAGGGCTCCCCAGATTCAAGAAGAGAAGTGTGAGATTGTTGCTACAACTAGAACACTAAGGACACCAAAATCTTCGTTAGCACTGCATTCTTCGATTGTAATGAATGATGTTGGTCTATCTGTGGATGATATTGAAAGTGGGGCGCTGCTATCTAAAGATGCATCGGTGCATCAGAGATCGTCAATAAATGTATCCAATGGTGATGGTCAAGAGCAAGATGTTCAATCTAGTGGAGACAATGATAGGACGGATGATCCCAAAGTTTCTGCAGCAGTGTCAACATCAAAGGATCAAAACTTGCATCTCTATAACGATGGCGAAAATACGCAGCGATTGCTAGTCACAGACAACGAGCAGTCTAAACCTAGTAAACCTGAGGAAAAAGAGGAGGAAAATAGAATGGGTTCGAATTGAAGTTTGATGCAGGGGCTTTTAGAGTTGTAGCAATCGGAAGCTCTCGTAATCAAGGTACACGTACTCACTTCGCAGTCGCAGTCGCAGTATCGTTTTCATGATGTATATACTACAATTTTTAGGTTTGCTTGCAAGCTTGCTAGCTAGGCTTGGAATTAAACTACAACCTAAAATTATCAACAACCAACAACAACCCGCCCCTTGGAAAGCATATTCAATGATCTCACGAAAGGTCATGATGTTGTTGCTAAACTCCAAGAACAGAACAAAAATAAGTTGCAGAGTTTCTTGCTAGCCAAATGTCTGATAAGGTGATGATTTAACTTTGACCGCGAGCAGGTTCAAGGCCTTGTCGATCAAATTGAAAATGGTGGCATCAGAGCGGAGAGAGGAGGAGTCATAACGTTGTCAAGAATTGAAGAATTGGAGCAGATGTTGCCTGCAATGGAAGACAAGATGAATCAAGCGGAAGCACTAGCAAAATCTGTAATGACTTTTGGTGAGACTACTACTTGCCAGGAAGATGGCAATCTGCAATGTGAAATAATGATGGTCAAGTTCGAGAACGAAATATTGCATAAGGAAAAGACTGATCTTGGTTTACTTCTTTCACAGACGACAAGCACAAAGGAGGTCTTCTCCGCTGAAATGATACACGAAAGGAGGAACTCAATCTCGTTTCCGGTGCTGTCACAAAGCTCAAAGAAGACGTTGCTAATAGCGAGTCACAATCCAATACCCTTTCCAAAGAAAAGTAACTTTTGTTGAAGCGCTTGCCGCCCATCGTCTGCCAGAGGCAGACGATGGAAGGAGGACTCGAGGAAACACAAGCACGCAAACCAAAATATCCCGGCTCGCCTAGTGAAAGGTTGTTAGGCCTCATTCATCAGTTCGACGAAGCAGTAGCAGTAGCAAGGAGAGGCGGTTTCTTTACCCCAAGAGGAACCCAATTGTTAAGAAAATGTCCCCTGTGCACGTTGAAAGTGATTCGGCATGGAACCCGACAGAGTCGACGAACCTCATCTTCAGAGATGACTTTGTTGAGATGGAAAGGAGAAAGAGGTCAGTTCAAGGACCAATGACGCAGTTGATCGCGTGTGTAGGTTGATAAATTGTAAAGCGCTCAAATTAATAATCTCTACAATTTCATATTGTAAGAAATATGTATGTGCACTTGTATCTCTGATACTCTTCGTATGTGAATTGATTGCGCGTTTATACATCTTGAACATCCAGTAGCTTGCTACCTCGCGGACTCACTTTTGCTTCAAAGAAAGATTGCATAGTTTTCTTTTCCTTCTTCTTTCCTTTCTTTACCCGGTCATAGAGCTCTAGTTCGTTTATTATTTTCAACTTGGACTTGTTAGATGCGATAGATTTCGCATTTTGATACTTTTTCCCAGTTACAACATCGCGACCATCTTCCACTTGATCCCCAATGACAAGAAAGTCTGTTTTCCCACTTACTGCACCACGAACAAATCCACCGCAAGCTTTGACCAAATCTTCTATCTGAGTTCTCGAAAGGTAAACTGGTTCACCAGTAAAGACAAATACCAGGCCTTGAAGAGAACCAGGTTTTGCATGAGGTACTTGTACGTCGATTTTCTTTTGAGAGCAATCCATGGCTTCTTCAGCTTTATCCCACGCTTCACTCCAGTGCGGAAACAAAGCAATCGGATTTTCGTAAAACTGCAAGGCACGCATGTCGGCCTTGACTTTGTCTTTTAGAAATCCGAGGAGATACAAACCGCTTGCGTCTGTCACTCGACTCAAGGCTACATACGTTTGAGCAAAACTAAACACACCGTTCAGATCAGCTTTCACATAGTCAATGCTCATTCCCTGCGACTTATGAATGGTAATGGCCCAAGCTAACTTGAGCGGAACTGCTGTTCTTACACAGACACCTAGTCCAGCCATATTGTATGAAAAGTCTTGTCGTGCAATTGCTTTTGTAGCACCACAAAGAAATTGAACCACCGGATGAAGAATATCATTATTGCTGCATTTGTCCACATCTTCAATGAGTTCATACACGGTCCCTTCATCCTCGCAATCTTCCGTGAAACCAATCACAACACCTCTTGATCCGTTCACCAGACGGAATGAAGATTCCTGCAACGAAGAGTCATCCTTAACGCGCTCATTTTTAACGAGCATAACTTGAGCCCCTTTCTTTAGCTTCAATCTCTTCTGTGCATTGCAATCTGAAAAGAAAGTGCACGACGACAAGACATCCAGAGGTGCCCAATATCCATCGCTGCCTTCTTCTATTTTCGTGTCGACATAAACATTATCATCGGCATAATAATCACGCACTGGTTCTTTCAATTTGCTAAGCTCCTTTTCATTTTCAGCAGTCACATCTTTGTTTCTCGGATACAATATGGTTGGCATTATATCGTTCAGAATAGGCAACGGTCGATTGCATCGTTTGAGGAAATCTTCACTGCGGTGGGAAACTTTGCCATAACGAATTTCCGAAAGAACTTCTTGAAATACTGCATTATCTTGTCGAAAGATATGATCAAGTTGAATGACTTCTAGGTCTGCATCTTTCCATACATGTGACTGAAAAGCAAAGCCTTGGTCGCAATGCAATTGCTCCTTGGTGTATTTACCTGCCGATAGAATCGCCTTGATGTCTTGTATTTGTTTTGTAATGGGAGGAAGTTGAAGGAAGTCACCACAGAAAATGAGTTGAATTCCACCAAAAGGTCTCTTATTCCCTCGAATTGCAGATACCACTTTATTCAAATTATCTATGAATTCTCCAGAGATCATACTTATCTCGTCAATAACCAAAACCTTCAATCTACGCCATTTCTTATCCTCACCCCAACATTTTCCAAAGTCAACCACTAGTTCTGGAATTCCACATCCTGCAAAACCATGCACAGTTTGGCCTGATTCAAGTGCAATGGCAGCTATTCCTGTGGGAGCTAAAGCAGCCCATTCATCACTTTGGTATCTTTGCTGTCGTTTGAAACCTTTTATGATTTCTCTCAATACAAGAGACTTTCCAGTTCCTCCTTGGCCCGTCACAAAAATGCTTTTACCTGACGCTGCCAAATCAATCGCAAGCTGCTGTTTCGGATGAAGCATAATATTTGTAGTACAATCATTGCTGTTGTTTGGATGGGGAGATGGGTTTTCAGTTTTGACGGGGGTTGTTGTGTTTGTAGCGGTACTACTACCGGTAGAAGGTGATGAACTCGAACTTGTTTTACAGCGCTTCACACTGTCGTCTTCTTGCTTTATGTCCATGCCTAGTAGATTATGTTTGCCCATCATCCTTTTATGCATGTGCACGATACTTGATTATGGTATCGATTGCCAATAGTTGCTGAGGTTGTTACCTATTGTTTTTTGTCGGCTGGTGGCTGGTGTTAGTGTTGTGGTTTGTCTTTTGGTGCGTACAAGAGTAAGTAGAGGTCAAAAATTAGTCCCATCTCTCATCGTGAGTCGTGAGTCGTGAGTTCACGGTACCTAAAAGAGAAGAATTTTTTTCTATCTCCATCAGAAGCACCACCATAATGAAACCTTTAAGCACACTACTACTACGAGGTACTGTGGTACTAGAATTCACTACTTGAGTTACAAATACCGCACGCGGAATGTACTCAATTTGAAAATATTCAGCACTTCTATTCTTAGAAAAATACTCACGGTGGAGCAGCAGCTGTCGACCCAAAAGTGAAGCTACTACCTCCTCCTAGCTAGGCTTCTTCTTAGGAGGAATGTTTTCGGTTTTAGTCTCCTCTGTAATGCATGATTTTGAACCGAACGTAAATCCACCAGTAGTAGTAGCAGGGGTAGGCTTATCTTCCTTTCTGTCGGCCACCTTGGGTAAATCGAAAAGAAAACGTTGCAGTTGGAGGAAGATAGGGATTCGCGCTTATGGAAAACAACTCCTCAGCGGTCCAGTGTTGCATCGTAGTACAACATTATTTGGTAAACCAGGTGCGGAGATTCTTGCATTACAGTAGTAGTGTCGGTTTACCGTCGGAAATGTTACAATTAAGATTACTAATGCCGATAAGATTACTAATACTCGCCTCAGTACAAGACGTAAAACGCGCACCTCCACTTGGACCTCCACCGAAAGTACTTTCTATAATCATTTGATCAAACGTGATAGATAAAAAAGAAAACTGCACAAACAAATGAATTTATCGTTACACAATCATCGCAAGACTTAGGGAAGCTCCTTTAGTAGCAGCAAGAACCATTTTCTTGTTGGGCACTGCCTTCTACGATATTGAAGCTGTTCTTGAATCTGTAATTCTAGTACTAGTACCATAATTTTCAAGAATGCCAGCTGTTCCCATTGTTCTCTGCATGCCAGCTTCTACTAGTTTGGTGGCTACTACTAGTGGCTAGGTCATTTGGTACTAGCTTTATCAACACCCAAAGCGATTGCACAATGACGAGCAGTAAACCTCTCCTTCGGGGTATTCGTTACACCTCCACATTTTATTTTTAAACCAAGCACAATTCACCATCTTGCCCTTCCAGTAACCGCCTTTTATCTCAAAATTTGAGCGTCTGTCTCTTCCTGGGCACGGACTTCTCTTTCTCAATTTGTTCATCATTTGTGTCTTCACCCACTTATATTTTGCATTGGATGCGATGTTGTTGCTCTCGGAGATGTCTTCGGTCAAATTGTATAACTCAGTTGTCATGCTTTTACGGTGGTGAACCAATTTAAGCATACCTTTTCGGATAGCCTCCCCCCTCACGAATGTGGCTTGCCATTTTCGAGGGTTGGGCGCGTTTCCATCATAAATGTGTTTTGCAAAGCTCCATGAATCTCGTGCAGAGCGATCTGGGATATCAACACCAACAAGCTCACAAATGGTCTTGTACAAGTCTTGCAGCCCGACCAAATTCCATCTTGTTTCACCAGCAGGAAAGTTACCTTTGTAGCGAAGGATCATTGGTACTCTAGTACCACCTTCGTAGACTTCACCCTTTGCGCCACGAAAGGGACCATGGCTGTTATGACCATACTGGGAGCTGTCTCTTGTCCTGATTCCTCCATTGTCAGATGTAAAGATGATGATTGTATCCTCGGCAAGACCCCTTTCGTCAATCATGCTTACTAAAGACCCAACTACCTTATCCATCTCGAACAACATGTCCATGTGGTTCGATTTGTATGCGCCCGCGATTTTGGTCCCATCGAGATATGTATATGGTGGGGAGTATGGAGCGTGGACTGCTCCAAGTGCAACGTACGTAAAGAAAGGATCAGTCGATCCACTTGCCAAGTACTCTTCAAGGAATGCCTCCGTTTCATTTACTAGGATCTGATTGTACTTGGTTGAATCCCATGTCGGATCGCCTTCGCCCGTGCGGCTGATTATTGATGTGCCAGATGTCGTACTGTACGATTCTTTTTCCCACCAAACAGCATCTGACACATCTGTAGTAAGATACCCATCCCGGAAAAAGCTGTAGGGATGTTTCTGAATTCCTTGGGACGTAATGAACGATTTTTCAAAACCAATAGACTGAGGACCACCAATGAGAGCCTGTTTCCAGTCGTGTCCCCTTGCAGTGATCATATGAGTAATGTTCAATGATCCATTTTTTGTGAGTGGAATCTTGCCACCGATGTGCCATTTTCCATACATAGAAGTGGAGTAATTGCCACCCTGTTTCAAAGCTTCTGCAATACTCTTTTGATACCATATAAATTGGTTTTGTTTGCCTTTAATTCCCCATGTACCCCCTGGCCACTGTCCTCTGTGCGCATAGTTTCCCGAGAGGAGCATGTACCGCGAAGGAGCACAAAGAGGAGACGAATGGGCATCGTAGAATGTGACTCCCATTGCCCCTAGCTTTTCGATGTTAGGCATTTGGACAAGGCCAGATTTCCAATAGTACTCGATATCTCCTTGTCCAACATCATCTGCCATTATGAGCAATATGTGAGGTTTCTGCCCGCCATTGTTAAAATCGTCACCACCAACATCAGTACCCTCCCCATCCTCGTCAATGACGTTTTCCCATGAATCGTCATCGACGGCTTCGGATTCGACATCATTGTAGTTTAGTTCTGATGCACCATTTTGTAGCAACTCGTTCTCGTCATAATCTTCATGATCATTTTTATTGTTGTGATCCCAAGAATCGTTTTGCTGCCCATCTTCGTCGTGATTGTCTACAACATTCTCATCATTCTTATATTTCCACGAACCATTTTGTTGCCACTCCGCATCAGCAAAGGAATCTATTAAGAAGGCTAACAAAAAGAAGGAGAATACACCAATTTTCTTCAGTTCTTTCATCTTGGTTTATGGTAATTCCGTTTCTTATGTTGTCCTTGAATTCTTATCACTAAGCTATGCTATAATCTTCCTATGAAACAACTTGATATCAAAGAAGATTTTGCGATAAGAAATGGGTTCTTGTGAATGGTGTTCTCGAGCGTTAGGATCCAGAATCTCAAATAGAAAGACACAATTTACATCAGAATGTGGCACGTTCTGTAAAGAATCAGAATCCTACAACCGTTGAATTTGTTGATGACTTTTCGATAGATCGTTATGGTCACGTCCCAAAATGGACTCCTTTTTGTGATGAAAATGGCAGGTGTGACTTTTTGTGGATACGAAATACGAACACAGAGGTGAAGAATACGAAAGAATTCCAGCATTTTCACTTGTTTAAAATCCCTATCATACAGATACGGCTTAACCATACCGGTACATGTTAAATAACGTCTGACAACTTCAAACTCCTTCTCCTCAAGGTTTCCGTTGCCTTCTGAACGAAGCCTGACGCCGAAAACAAGATTGAAGATACAATACAACGAAGTATAAGTTCAAAGTACATACATCGATCGATAGGTGATAAACAAAACGCACAGAACTGAATGCAACACTTTGAACTTTGCAAGGTACAATGAGATTATCAAAAGAACAGAAAGAATTACTGGCAACTCTCTCTACAAACTACAAGACGGGAACAAAAAATACAAATGACTCTCATCACGTAGAACTCAACATTATCAATCCTCCACTGAATTGTCCTAAATGGGCATGCATCATTTTACCATGCATCAAACATGTTCCATCCATGAAATTATTCAAGAAAATTATACCGCGAGAAGCAGAAGTAAGGCTGGGAAATAGATGGGTCTGCTATGACGCAAGTTCTTTGAACAAAGGGGACATTGTGCGGTTGAACGAAGGAGATATCGTTCCTGCAGATGTTCAGTTGTTGAATCTTGGACTTGAATTTGTATACGACGGCGATGAGCTGAAATATCAACAGGAAAATGAACATGAACAAGAATCCAATCAAGAGACTCCTCTTGAACTCATTATTGATACGAGTCAGATTGATGGTGCGGCTAAACCGCAGACGATCAGTCTTAATGCAGATGGGACGGTTGATGCTGAAGAATTATACGCTGGCTCTGTTGTATTGCATGGTGAAGCGATTGCAGTGGTTACAAAGGTGGGCAGAGAGGTTCTACTTTCAAGATTGATAAAGGAAGGGCAATGGCCTCCGCAACAAAAAAAGGGTTGGCAAGCTGTACCGAAGGAAGATGATAATGATGATCAAGATGGCATCTCTTTGCAGCGCCAACAAGATATTGTCTGATGAACTCGTACAGTTGGTATTACGATCCTGTCTTTTGCCCTTTTCCGCCCGCATTTGATCATGTATCATCGTGTTTTTGTTGTTGCTGATGCTACACGTACGATACAAATGCTAAGCTTTTAGAAATTATGATCTCTAATGCAAGTATTTAAAAAATGATTCAGTTTTGGATGAAAGGCGAATGAATTCCTGGCATGAATTGTGACAGCAATCAAGCAATATAAGAAATGAATCATGTACCGTGCATTAAATCTATTAGTGTACTATCAGATATTCTTTTTTAATACCTACCCCGAAATGTTTCGCCTTCACGTAGTTCCTAATCCAGATAATACTTGGAACCACTTCCAGTCTGGACCACTTCTCCAGCCTCAACTGTACCGCTTACAATAGCGCTGGTAGTCACACGATCTCCATCGTCGTAACCGGGAGATCCAGAAATGATACCAGTGATGCTGGAATCACGGTTTGTGCGCCATTTAGAAATTTTTGGGACTCCGCGAGGAGCGGGTTTCTTTGCTTTGGGTTTGGGTTTACTCGCAGCGGGAGAACTGCCGCCAAAGAACGATTTGGGGGCTGGTGCTGACTTTGCTGCAGCTGGGGGTTTGCCCAATGAAAAGGTAGTACGAGCGGCAGGTTTGGAAGGACTCTCTGGTTTGGGTTTGCCCAGTGAAAAGGTACTACGGGTGGTGGTAGTAGATGTCGTTGGTTCCGGTGCCTTTGGAACTTTAGCACCCTTTGAGGCAAGGTAATATTTTGAACCAGATGCCGTCTGGACAAGAGATCCAAACGCAGTATCAGTGGATAGAGGTGACGTCGTCACAGATTCTCCGTCAGAGTATGAGTTGGATCCTAAAATATAGATGTATGAAGGGATTTTAAGTGAGTGCGAATTGATCAACAATGATAATATAGGTTTTCACACAAAGAAAGCTTACCAGCAATTAACCCGGTTACCGAGCCATCGCGATTCTGTCTCCAGGTGTACAACGTAGGAACGCCACGAGGTGCAGACGCCATCTTGGTAGAAGGTTTTTTGGCATCGGTAGAGGGAGTAGAGGGAGGTGATGAAGTATCCTTATCGCTTTGTCCAAAGTTGAGAAATCCAAGGGAAACCGTTGCACGAGGAGGTGCTTCAGCTACAACTTTTTCAGACTGCTGTGCCTTAGAGCGCTTCGCCTCCGCCTCGCGCTGTCTAGCATTAGCAGCATCTTGCGCAGCCTTACGTTTCTGAGCAGCCTCTTGTTTCTTCGACTCGGCAGCTGCCAGTGCTGCTTTACGTTTTTCATCAGCTTCTCTCTTTCTTTCGTCTGCAGCTGCAACTGCCGCCTTGCGTTTTTCATCCGCTTCTCTCTTTCTTGCGTCTGCAGCTGCAACTGCCGCCTCACGTTTTTCATCCGCTTCCCTCTTTCTTGCGTCTGCACCTGCAACTGCCGCTTTTCGTTTTTCATCCGCTTCACTCTTTTTTGCTTCTGCAGCAGCCTTTCTTTCCTCAGCCTGTTTCTTCAATGATTCTGCAGCAGATGTAGGGGCGTTGCTGGCCTGGACAGTGTTTGCACCCGACCCACCGCCAAAGAAACCTCCAAACTGTGATTTTGGTGCTGATTTTGGTGCCAAAAAGTATCTGCAATACATTGAAATGTAAGAAACTTATTTAAACAAAGGGACTTTTTTGTGGTGCATGGTGCAGGCAGCATCAAATCTTATCACTTACCTTGAGCCCGAGGTTGTATTGACTAGACCTCCATCAACAGCGTCGGTTGTAATGGATGAAGTGGTTACAGCTTCCCCGTCCGAATAAGCGCTTGATCCTGAAATCTTACCGCTAATGGAACCGTCGCGATTTTGTCTCCAGCTGGTAATTGTGGGAACTCCCCTGGGAGCTTGCGAAACTACTTGAGGTGCACCTTTGCCGCTTTTATCGGAGCCCGTGTCTTCATTCTTGTCGTCAGAACCAAAGTTTAGGAATCCAAGCGAAATAGTTGCTCCAGGTCTTGCCTTTCCAACAGCCGCTGCAGCTGCAGACTGTTTGGTCTTTGATACAGGAGCAATCTTTGGAGCGACTTTTTTCGGGGGAACTGGCTTTGGAGTAGCAGGAGCTGTTTTTGGGACCAAGTAGTATTTAGATCCAGAAGTGGTCTGCACAACTGCATTATCAGCAGGTTTACTTGTAATGGGGGATGTCGTGATGGATTCGCCATTTCTGTACGCATTTGAGCCTTGTGTGGAAGAACGTTGAGATTGAAGTGAGCTTGAGAAAAAGAATAAATCAAAATTCGCATCGACTGATCTCAGATCATCGAAAATATACTCACCAGAAATAAAACCTGTGATTGAGCCATCAAAATTTTGCTTCCATTTCGATAGAGTGGGTACACCACTTGGTGCGGACGAGACAACGATTGTAGGCTTGTCTCTGTCATCCTTCTCAGATTGGCCGAAGTTAAAAAATCCCAATGAAATGGTTCCACCCGGTTTCGCGTTGGCAACTGCCGCCGCTGCCTTGGCAGCCTGCTTCTTTCTTGCTGCCTCCTGGGCACTTTCGCGTTTTCTAGCTTCAGCAGCTCCAGCTGCATTGGCAGCCTGTTCCTTTCTTGCTGCCTCCTGGGTAGCTGCCCTTTCTGCAATGCCGCGTTTTCTAGCTTCAGCAGCTTCTGCTGCCTTGGCAGTCTTTTCCTTTCTTACTGCCTCCTGGGCAGCTGTCCTTTCTGCAAAATCACGTTTTCTAGCTTCAGCAGCTTCTAGAGCCGCCTGGCGTCTCTCTTCCGCTACTTGTTTCCTGTTTGCTTCTAGCAATGACCTCTTTTCTGCAGCTTCTTGTTTCTTTGCTTCTGCAGCCTCGAGAGCCGCCTGGCGTCTCTCTTCACCTTCTAGCTTACGAGCCTCAGCTGCCGCCTTTCGCTCTTCAGCGAGTTGTTGCATCTTAGTGTTTTTATCAGGTTGCGGAACCGAATTGGGTGCTGGTGATGGTGCCACCTTAGCTGGCGAAGATCCAAAGAAACCGCCGAGTGAAGGTGCCGAATTAACCGTATCCAAAAAGTACCTTGTTACGTGATAAACAAGTAGTGTGAGAAGA
>Ga0209712_10001655_pt1 | contig 18858 bp, 17 predicted proteins | sample ArcOceMetagenome_FD_187443 | JGI IMG/M metagenome (GOLD analysis project Ga0209712, IMG submission 187443) | Marine eukaryotic phytoplankton communities from Arctic Ocean - Arctic Ocean - Greenland ARC118M Metagenome (SPAdes) (version 2) | ecosystem: Environmental > Aquatic > Marine > Oceanic...
GGTGCTTCTAAAGACGGGAGCCGGGAGCCAACTCTAGCATAGCGAGCGAGAGAGTAGTACAAACAGTCCCCCGTTATAAGTCGCATTGTTATAAGACAAATTTCTTATAACATGATTTATTTTCGAAATCGTGTTATAAAAATACGTATCTTAACCTACCATATCAGGGCATATAGAAGTGTATATAAGTGTGCGGACGCTAAACACAAATAGCTATTAACCTGTATTATGTGACGTCATTCATAGTTCAAAATGCATTCTTATAAGCTCAATTCGAACCTTGAAATCTGGCTTCGTGTTATAACGGGGGACTGTTTGTACCATGTTCGCAGTATATGTTCTAGCTTCTTTTTCTTTTGGTCCGTGGCAGCCATGATTGCGTTCCACAATTCCTCGTCTCCTTTCAATGTAGTGCTGACTTCTCCTTCTTTCTCTATATCATAACAGGATTCAAGAAAATTGGGCAGTTTCTTCACTGAGTTTCCATGAACTCGCTTTGCATAGTTGTTCCCAAGAAAACAGGATACCAAAGATCGAAGAGTTGCTTGCGACCATACTGGAATTGTCTCTGTTGTCTTGACATTTTGTGGTAGCCTTTCTTTTAGAGCAATATCTAGATCAACTCTTACGCACTTCTGCACCGCCTTTGTTATGCTTGAGTAAAGTATTCTTTGATCCTGCTACTATGATATTACCATCTTCCGTCCAGATAAAATCTGCTACTCCCTGATTAACTAATGAGACCAATTGATGATCTGCTTCAAAGGGCGCAGAAAATAATCTTGCTCTATCTCCATAAGCTTCTGCCAACCACTTCTTTACCAGGAATATTACATCAGAACGAGGGGAGCACAATTTCTTCCACAGCGAAATAATCTGATCATGTGTATACAGAACCTCGTCATCGATAATCCTTTTTAATTGATCACGATAATTTTGACGTGTCTGCTACCTTTCTGTGTGAGTATGAGCCTTAAGATCGTGGGGTTTACCATCAAGGGTGAATAAAAGACTAGATCCTGCCTCAAAGTACATGCTAGTTCGGTCGAGCAGTGGCTTCTTCAATCCAGTAACTGGGATCTTTGGTACCATGTGAAATTGCTCTGCCGGGAGTTTGTTTGTTGCAAAGATTTTGATGATCAAGATAGATACATCAAAAGCGATCACAGGTGCTCTCCCACCGTGTTCCTCTCTGAAACCTTGAACAAGTTCAACAAAATCAAAAGTATTATTTACTTTATCATGGACAAGAGGAATGACATCTTTTACACCCATGGATAAGCTAGAAGGTCGGTAACTAGTTGATTGTCGTGTGTGTTGCTTGTGAATGGTAGTTCTTTGTCATTTGACTTGCTTGTCAAGAGCCCACGATCGAATCCATAGTGTGATGCTTGTTCGTGATTCATTTGAGAGTGTTTGGTGGTCACGGGGGTTGTTCGGAGGGTGTAATTGGTTCAGGTATGCCAATGTTGATGATGCCATTGTACTGTTCTTGTGTTTGGTGTGGAAAGAAATAAACGGGAAAAAATAGATTTTTGGCGACGAGAGCGCGGATTTCAGAGGTTTCCGGGTGGCTTATGCCCTCTTTGACATACAAATACAGTCATCAACATAATTTAAGCACGTGCATTTATCTGATAAGAAAAGACAGATCAAAGCTCAAAATGCAGAATCCTCCCTGTTCAAAGCCCTTGCGCAAGTGCTAGTAAAACTGTAACGGTTTATTGTGCTCTTCAATTTCAATGCATCCTTCTTGTTCAAACATCTTGGGCATATCAAAATAAAGGCCTGGCTCAGCCTTCCCTTAGTATACAAAGACCAAGTTCAATCAACTTGTTTTGTCTCCAATTTCAGAATAATGGGAAGAATCATAAGTAATGGGATGGTAGACCACTGAACCACTGGAGAATAAGCATCAGATACATCAACAATAATCTCTTGGAGATCTCCACAAAAGCAAAGCCTTGCCTTCAACTTCTTAACAGTAACATTCGTGTATGCCTTTTGCTTGAACACCCAAGTGCAATCAATGATCTCATTCCCTTCATCAATAGCCTTCTGATAGGGAACCACTTTGAATGCATCTATTTCAGCAAGCTGCTCCATCTCAGGAGGCATGGCCTTGATGAGTGAGTCCTTCCCGGGGTATTGCTTTTGCTTGAAAGTCCAAGTCCAATCAATGATCTGCTTCTCTTCTTCAATAGCCTTCTTATGGGGAACCACTTTGAATGCATCCATTTCAGCAAGCTGATCCATCTCAGCAGCCATGGCCTTGAGGATGACTCGTCCTTCTTGACTAGGACTGTTCATTGCTTCTGTAGATAATATCCCGCATCAAAAATCATGAGGGGTTTACTTCAGTAACCCCATGAGCTCCCTTGGTGAGGAGTTCTAGGTTCAGGTAACTTGGCTTGCTCTAACTGAGCACACCAAATTTCATTGAAGTCATTATTAGTAAGCAGACTATTGTAAGCCTTTGATTGGATTTGTAGGTTCTTCACCAGAGCTGCATCTTTTGTTTGCTCATTTCCAACTTGTACAGTCAGATGAATAATCCAAGATAAGAAAAGCCAAGGTACCGCCATATCGCCCTGGGCACAATAGTACAAAAGTGAAGTATCTTTTACAAATGGTTCTTCATAATTTTTCCATTGGCACGATAAAGCCGCAATGGTGACTTTCAAGTTTGACCCCAAGTTGGAAGGGTTTCTTGGGAATGTTAAGGGGCATTAGACGGTCTCAAAGATCTCTCAAGGCTTCAATCAAATGGCAGTCCAAAATGAGGTAGAAAAAAGAAAGAAGGAAGATTTTCGTTTGCATTCTGGTATTCTGGATCTGTGACCAACCACCTTGAGGTTACAATGGTCAGCTTAAAAAAGCTATTTTGGCCAGCTGGCCACTTGATGCTTTCGTTGAACTTCAACTCAAGTGATACCGACTGTTCAACTTCAACTGGAACAAAACCGAACACACAACCTTAAAATCATTTACAGCAAGCACCACCCAGCGACCAGCGAGTCAGGGGGAATTTTGTACGGCACCATTGAAAAGTGTCAGAAAAAGGGGTTCGTTTTCAATACTGTAGGTACTTGCATAACAGAGTACCCTCCTCCCCACTAGCTTGCCACTAGCTAGTTCGCATCTATTGGTCCACTAATCTCAAATGTCTAGTCTACATCCAAAACTGGTAGTTCCGCAATCAAAAGCCTTGATCGGGCTCTTCACGAAGTTGAGAGATATCAACACTTCGTCGAAGGATTTTGCCTTCTACGCGAGAAGGGCAATGAGGTTCGTAATCAGTATCAATTCGCCCAATTGTGATTATAATAAATACCTCCCTCCAAATTTCACGAATTGGCTCATTCTCGATTGTTTCTACTAGAATCCTAGCGGAGGAGGCAATCGCGGAGCTGCCGACTACCCATTCTGCTATACAGACTCCTTGCTCACCTTTTGAAGGGACTCATATTGATACAGATAATCTGTGTGCTGTTTCAATCATTAGATCTGGCGATGCTCTACTTGAATCTGTCAGGGAATGCCTCCCTTCCGTTGCAGTGGGAAAAATCCTGATTCAGCGGAATGAAGAGTCGAAAGAGAAGGAAGCCGTCTTTTACTATTCTAAAATGCCTCCTGGTGTTGAGAATATGAATGTCCTGCTTTGCGATCCAATGTTGGCTACTGGAGGATCTGCAAAAGCTGCAATTGATTGCTTGGTTGAGAAGTATCACGTGAGAAAGGAAAGAATATTTTTTGTGAACATGATAACGTGTCCAGAAGGATTGAAGACGATGGCGGAGGACTATCCGGAGATTAAGATCATTTCTGCGTGCGTCGACGATGGCCTGAATGAAGAAAAATACATCATACCCGGACTGGGAGACTACGGTGATAGATTCTTCAACACAATGGAATAGAATACTAGTATTTATTAGTGCCGAAGATGATTACTAAATTTATTAGTTTACAAATAAGAAGCTATGCTCTTGTATAATGTCATTCTTGAAGGATCACGGATCACCACATCAACCAAGCAACAATTGCAACTACATTCAAGCAAAATGAACCAATCATAGATGCCGCAGAATTTTCCTCTTTAAATGCAGATCCGATTAATTCTTCCACAGTTTTAATAGATGGTTCAGTTGTCACAGCTTCAGAAGGTGCATTGCTGTCTTGGACAGTCGGAAAGGGCGTTCCTGAAGGTGTAGGAAATGGTGTCAACGGTTCCATTGATGGCTTGGACGAGGGTGAGCTAGTATATTCTTCCGAGGGTGAACCAGACGGGCTTACATTTGGACGAGCACTTGGCCAACTTGATGACATAACGGTCGGAAATACTGAATCTTTCACGCTTGGTGCATCGGAAACATGTATTGTCGGGACAGCACTTGGTGATTCCGAAATCATTTCGCCAATCCGAAGGAGAGATGTGTATCCATTGGTCGTTGCGAAGACAAGATAGGTATCGTCAAGAATAGCAAAGTCAGCTCTTACTCTGCCTCTAGTCTGATAGCGCCACCGTTCTGTTCCGGTCAGAGTTTCGATACACACCAGGGCACCTTCTGATTCAACGTAATACGCGAGTTCATCACCAAATGCAGTCTGCACCTTTGCCTCGACCAATGTCAAAGTACTGATGTTCCAAAACTGCTTTACAATGGATTGATATGGATGGGTCTGGTTCTCCTTCAAACTGTGAGCGTGCAGAAAAGGCATCCCGCTTGCTGAACCAGAGATAATGTGAAGAGTATCATTGAACGCAAAAGATCCACTGTTTGGAGGTGGTTCAGGATTGTTATATTGCTTTTCGATGGCGTATTTCAGTCTTTGTTTGATTATTGTGGTAGAGAATGTGTAAGGAAACGCACAAGGTCAAACAACGTACTCTATTCACCAAAATGACGACAATAGTCTCCTACTTACGTTGGAATCTTCTCAAAGTAGCGATCTTGTGAGGAAGAAGTTCGTTAGCGCCAGTAGTTTTGACGAGGTAAACACTAGAATTGAATCCATCCGACGACACGGTTGTTATTACTTACGATGGGACCACCCACGGATGCGACCAGCTTGAAATGCAAAAATAGCCCCTTGCCAGTGCTTCATAATGAGCGGAGGTGAGTTAGTTACCTTGTTGATTTGTTTTCCAGATCTGGAAACGGGCCCGTCCGGAGTATTGGTTCCATTATAGTCCGTTGGTAACTGAAAATAATGAATCCTCCCTTCAGACGGCATGCCTTCATCACTAGTACTCCCTACTGCTCCACGGTCAATGGTACGTTTTTCTCCCCACACTAGTATATCATTCGAATTCTTCTCGCCTCCTTGTACCGAGCGGACAACTCCTAGTGGAGCATACGAGACGTTCGCAAGACTTGACTCTGTGAACAGCAAAACCCCATCAAAATTCCGAACGACGTGAAACTCAGGAACAACATTATTATCGCCGTACTTCTTATTGCTTACAACAAATGAGTACTTCTCATCGGAACTAATTATTGGCGATCCTTCAATGATGCCGCTGATCGAAATATTATGAATAATGTCAAATGTTGTTGTATTGAAGGTAACAATGTGCCTTATTCAAACAAGGAAGAAAGTTAGTTATCGTACGAGTGTATCTATCAGATGAAGACATTAGTGGCACGGGTAGCATGCTAAATATGCATAGTGTACTTACGATGTTTCATTACTTTCTAAACGAGCCTGTAGAAAGAAGGAACGTGAAGGAGAAAATGCCAAAGGCGCCGAACACAAAATGCATTCACTTCCATCGACTTTGGTAGCTTCATTGCCTAATAGATCGACTATATGAATGTTGCATTGTCCATCGCTCACAAAGAAATATCCATTGGAATGGAAAATTTGATTTCCTATTCCAATCTCATTCACTGCCACCTTTCTGGTCCATTCTAGGCGGGCTTTATCTACCGGAAGAATACTGCCTTCAGAGAAGATGAACGAAGCGAGGAGTACAAGCCCGTTAAGGAAAAGTGATTTCATCATACGTGTACTTTGAACATTTATGAACGATCGAATAATCTGTGAAAAAAATGATTCATCCAGACGTAAATTGATGGGAAAGGATGGATGTACAAAACAACTTGAGACGTTCGTTGAGGTTTATGGATTGATTTCCCACTGAAAGAGATAAGAAAAAGAATTGAAAATGGCGAAGGTTGAATTGATGGGTGGTAATATATGGTATGACCCAGTAGGAATTGCAATGGCGCGATCATTAGGACGAGACTCAGTCCTGCTCATGACCAGGGCTAGGGTTATTCCTACTCAGGAAGTTACACGAGGAGGGAAATATAGCATTTGGGATTGTAATATTCGGGTTTTGATAGGGAGTGACGGTATCTTCGACGTTCTGAGCAATGCCGAAACCAACGAATTCCTCTACAATATAATAAGAGGACCAGACGGTGTTTCGGCGCTGGATGAGGGATGCCACACGTTGGTGGAAGAAGCTAGACGCAAATGGCAAAAAGGACTTCCCCTCGATGTGCAAATAGATGACACCACCGTCGTCGCGCTTGATTTCACAGCAACCATCACTTGATATTGCACTTATGAATGCACAACATGCAATGCCTACAGTAGTATAAGGTTTTCAATTAAAAACGAAGATATCCAGAATGCTCTTCAGATCACGAACTACGAACTCTTGAATCTCATTTCTCAAGATTTATTTGTGTTCCTACTCACCAAATTGCATTTCAAGGGGTATCACAAGAGCCAACCGTTTCAGAACTACTTGGTAAAAATGAAGAACACAGGTAATAAGCTCTATTTCTTATCTTTATCTTGTTCTATTATTCAACCCCTGATGAATGTTTTCTGTTGTTTAAAAGGGATTATTTGCAACGATTTCAAAACCAATGGCATCTACCATGCTTGTAAAAACAACTACTCCAGAAACTATCATCGAGCACTGGTAGCATTCTACTTGGGCCTTCAGGCAGATGGTATGCGTGGCTTGAAGATCCCACTTCGCAACACAGAACAGCAGATCTGCCCTTGAGAAGAGGGAGGCAACTCTTACAAGTCCGACAACGAAATCGTCAGAGAGCAGGCAGATGATGATATGGATCTTGATACGGAACACCAAGCGCACCGGGAGTGAATACATGCTCAAGGAGAGCCCTCTCAAAGTGTTGTAGACACCGGTATGGACAATGGAAATTTGTTTCTCCCTCCAGTTCCCATCCTTGTTGTATTTGATTGTATCGATTATAAAGAGGACAAGGGTTTATCTCATTCGCTGTATTCATTGATGACTGTGATTCTTGATCGTCATCGTCAGAGATCCACCATCACCACGACATACACGTGTAAATAGTAACACACATAAATTGTATACATAATCCGTAGGTTTCAATTAGAAAGAAGTAAAAGATTTCGCATGGGACAGATTTTTTGACTCCAGCTGGCTGGCGAGCATTGCAATTCCCTTAGACAATTTCGAATCCATCATACATTCTTTCTCTTTCATTCAAGAGTCTATTTATCTCCCGGCGAATGTGTGCGGGCCGTCCACCGAGGCCTGGAATGCACCCGAGCACTCCTGAAAACATGATTGTCACCAAAGTCGGATGGACGACAACATAAACCGCAAGAAGCTCAACAAAATAACCAAGGAGAAAAGCATAGCCTTCAATCCTAAAAATGTCAGTCATCAGGTCATTTTCATCGTACTCATTCATATCACCTCCCTCTGCCGCTGCTGCAAGCGAACTTGCAATCATAGCCCTGTATAGAATGAAGCAAGACGATATTGCTGCCACGACACCAGCAATTGTCACTACAACAAATTTGCCAAATGTTTGTATTCGCTTGAAGTTTTCTCTTTTGTTAAAGCAATTGCATGCGGATATGTGCCATAATGACAGGTCAAATAGCGCATGTGCTATTCCATTAAATGCCCATAGCGACATCATTCCCTGGGAGATTTCCAATGGTTCAAATACGCCTTCCTTAACTTGCACGTAGATGCGGAAAATCTTTTCATCAAAGTTCTCAGAAGAAAGCATGTAGTACAAATACACGCAGTTTGTTGCAAGCAACCCGAAGCTGACACTCGCAATAAAGATGTAGATTCTCTGCCCGACACGAAGCGGGTGTAAGCGGTGATGGAAACATAATCCGAAGAATGGATGATTGTTCTTGATAAATTGAATCCAATCCTGATACCAGTTATTACCTGGAAGATGCGCAGACCTCATGCTCAGCAGCCTAATTAGATGCTCTTCCTCGGCCATTTCTAGAACTGCTCTGGAGAACCCAGTTTTTGTCGTGATCTGAGTTCTATCCTCATCACCTATGTAGTTTGGCACCTCTCTTTCAATTTCAGGTGCATCTGCTTTTCTAAATGATCTCTCTGATACAAATCTTTTCATTTCTCGCTTTCTATCCTGCGGTACATTTCTTTTTGAGTATTTCGCAAACGATGCAACCTCATCATTGAAGTAATCTCGAGAAGGCTCTTGGTGATGCTCTCGGTGCTGCTCATTTATGTAATGCATTTCATTTGTTGCAATTTGATCGTCGTTATTGAAAGTTTCAATTCCACAGAGAGGAGTGTGTGGAACCTGAACTTCGTCATCTCGGTGTTGCTCATTTGCGTAATGCACTTCATTTGTTGCAATTTGTTGGTCGTTGTTGAAAGTTTCCATTCCACAGAGGGGAGTGTGTGGAACCTGAACTTCGTCATCAGTTTCACAAATCTTTTCATCAATTACTGTCTGCAACTGTGCTCCCATACCATTTGATTCCTGTGCCTCGCTAGAACTCTGCGGGTCTAAGCTATCGGCTAGACAAATTGACTCATTGCGAAATTCATTCTCAGAAGTCATGTTAGACAGGAAATATCAAACTGCGATACAGTCTCTATGTTCGTCTTTCTTTTGCTTATTGATTTTAATTTGAATTTCCTTCTTTTTCAGAAATCAATCACTCACAATCGCTGAATACTACCGTCATTTAACGGTACTAAAGATGTGTACATTACTATCTCATAATTAAAAATTAAAAGAACAAATTATTGCTGCTATAATAGCTCTGAGAGCTGGCTAAACTGTTATGATAGGCGAGAGGCGACGAGTGACAGGTGAGGCGTCATCAGTCGTCGAGTGAAGTAAATTGTCCCCACAAAGTATCGTGCTACTATCCAATCGTACATACTATCAAATCAATGATCCATTTGAGGAATGTAAACCATGTTTTTAAACATTAGCAGAAGGACGAAGAATACCGTTCTCTTCAAGGTCTTGGTCGTGGCTTATGCCATTTCAATTGTATGGACCTCTCAACAACATGCAAGCATATTAAAGGAACACAAATTACTGGATGTTCTTTCATCAGGTCACTATAATCTCGAGATAAAATCAGAACCAGTCAAGAACAGTTGCCCGGTTCCTGATGAATCAGTCGATGCAAACTTTCCAACTGGTTTCCCTCAGAATCTTACATTTGGCAGGTTTAAAGATGAAAAAGGGAGACCCTTCATTACACAAGATTTCTGGGCTGACATTGTAGATAATAGGAGAACGTTTTTTCTTCGACCCTTAGATCCTGGCTATCCTTCCATGGAGCGCCTGAGAGACTGGATCAGATCACGTCCTCATCCAATCACCCTGGTCTTGAATAACAACCATGATCGTTCCTGGCCTGATAATTTGGATAACAAAACCGACTTTGAACTCATTTTGAACGAACCCAACTTGCACAAAATTTACGCAGGCAATGCCAGAAAACTTGACGGATACCCCAAACTAAAGCCACTTCCTATTGGATTCAAATGGCAATACCGAGGAACAACTCTTTTCGGCGAAGGGAAGGAAGGCAATACTGCTATATTTGCTAGAAACACAGCGACAACCCCGGAAGAGGCAGAAATATTGTTTCGATCCAAGGAACGTACACCCACTGTATATTTCAGAAATATGAGGAACAGTAACAGAAGCACCGAGCGGTACATTCGTAATACTCCAGCATTGCAAATGGCGAGGGAATCAATTTCAGATCTTTTAAATAATAAGGCAAAACAAATAATGGCGTGGAATTATGGAAAGATTTCAAGCGATGAATATTTCCAGGAATTAAAGAAGCACAGATTCGTAGTGAGTCCGCCTGGTAGAGGCCTCGATACGCATGGGACATGGGAGGCGTTAGCATCTGGGTGCATCCCTATTGTCCCCAAATCACCCTTAGACTCCCTCTTTGAAGATCTGCCAGTATGGTTGGTAGAAAGCTGGGATGAAGTCACTGACGAATCTGTTAAGACGATGCACGAAGAAATGAGAGGGAAAACGTACAAATGGGAGAAACTTTTTGTTCCTTATTGGCAAGAGGAAATTCATAGAGGTTTGTGTAAAGTTTCTGAAGACAGTTTATACGTCCATTGAGATACTGTGCACGTTGGCCAGAGTGTTTATCTATATTGTACAATAGTTATAAGGGTGAATTTCATTTGCTATATGTTTTGTGTATTGTATCTGATGCGATCTTGCAGTATAGGCGCCTCTTACCAATAGTGTATGTACACTGCAATACGTTGTAGATTATTTCATTATTAATAAAACGGAATTCGGATCTATCGTTTCTATCATCTTCAGATATGGTATAGTTTGAAGTTATAAGGATATAGTGTAGAAGCATCGTCTACTCAGTCTGAACACCACTCAATGATTTCTTCTTACCAAAACAAAATCATATTATTATACGTTGCTAAGTTATATTTTATTTATACATATTCTTCGTCATAAACATTCATGTACTTCATTTCTCTCCGTGTCCTCTCTCTGTATTGTTTATTAATTTCGCGAGATCTACCAATGCAGGGCAATATACCTATAAAGAGTGCTGTGATCAAAAGTGGATAATAGGCGAAGTAAACAAGGATCAGCTCCACCCCGTACCCAATCAGAAAGGAGAAGTTTCTTACTCTACCGAGCTCATCCCATTCAAATTCTTCAAGCACTACCCCTTCCTCTGCCAAACGAAGTCTCCTATCATAAGCAGCTCTCATAAGCACAACGAACAAAGCAAGTCCAGAAAGCATCGCGGACAGTGCAATTACTATGTACGATCCAACGAGTTGGAACTTTCCTCTGCTACTGCATTGAGCCCCGGACATGAAGCATGCGCATGCGCTTAAGTACCACATGCAAATATCAAAGGCAGAATGCAATACACCACCAAATGTCCAAAGAGCAACCATTCCATATGTCACCTCTAAAGCTTCAATCTTCCTAAAATTCAGTGGGTGCCCGTCAAGCGCAATTTCGATAAGTATTTTGTCCATCTCTTCGTTATTGATTGCATAGTAAAGATAGACACAGTTTGTCGCAGCTAGTCCAAATGCAACAGATGCTAGCAAAATATACATTCGATGTGCCCGTCTTAGAGGATGCTTCTTGTGATGAAAGAATAATCCAAGTAAAGGATGATTGTTTTTCATATATTGAACCCAGTCTTGCCACCAATTCATATTCGGTAGATGCATAGCTCGGCGGGACAGAAGCCGAATCAAATAATTCTCCTCCTCGGCTTCCTCTTCTTCGTCTGTGATAACTATTACGACCTCATGACCAGGATGTGTAAAACTCTGACCCCTTTCTTTCAATGGTGGGGCATTTGCAGGGAAGCTTGAATCATCGAAAGAAATTTCAGCCGAATCAGCCTCTGATGAAGTATAACTGATATTCGAATCATCTTCTTGTGTTTTGTTCAGGGGGCTTGCTTTATCAACAGGTGGCTTTAAAGAAATTATGACACCCGTCATAACTCTCGCACCTTTTGGTCGGGGTGTGCCTTCCGGCATGAGTACTACACTGACTCAACTGAAATAATATTGAAAGAAAGGAGTCGGAGTAGATCCCACCAACCAGCACGACCACGGTTGGAGTATACAGAAAATGACCAAGGCGCCGGTTGGAGTATATGAACATAACCAAGGCGCTCGCCAATTGACAAAAAGGAGGAAACTGGGAACTAAAATGTGTCCACAGGAATAAAATCGAAAATTCAACGGACGGTTTGATTGGAGTTGGACATCGAATTTTAAAAATCTTTCTCGTAACCTATTGACTACTATGCTACTGTCTACTATTAATTATAATGTTTTGTTTCGCAAGAGAAGATCAAACCTTTCGCAAATTCCAACAGCAATGCTGAATGTTGCAGGTCTCAATTCCAAATTGCAAATGATTTGTTTGTCAAATTTTATATCTTTAGAATCTATTCTGTTTACCTTTTGGTTTTACTGGTACGCGTTGATTCGGCTTCTTCTTCTGAAAGAATTTAAAATTCATTCGTGCTCCTCGTCAGTTGGGTTGACTCACTGCCACGTCACGAGAAACTCGGAGAGGCAAATAGACATTTTTCTAGTTTCTTCACAAAAACGAAGACTCGCATCAGGTTCATCACCCATTAGCTCATAATTTCTAACATTACATCTTTACGCAACGAACTCGCCATCCATACCATGACAAACCACCAGAGAAATAGAAGATCGTGCACCTGTAAATCCTCTAATGAGGCCAGAGATTCCGCTAGTAGAAGACTGCACCGGATCAAGAGAAGACTTTTAATCGACCTTGAGAATGAAGGAGGTACTCCTGAGAACAACTGGTGCAAGGAAGAATCAAAAAGAAGCCACAAACGAAGCACTTCCTCGACCTCTTACTTTGTCAGAGGTTGATCCGATAATCTTGTTGATCAAATTCTAGTCAATCTAGGTATCTCTAGGTGATGGATTTTCATCGAGAAGTTCTGCGGCCGCATTGATTCGAAAGACACGCACGAGTGTGTTATTCAGTCAGCTTCGCCACGCAACAGAGCTTCGTTACGACCCTTGTTGGAGTGTGCTGTCCTCTTCAAGTAACTAGGTTGAATGCTTCTAATCCAGAGTTTTTGTAGGAAATTTGCTTGCTCTGAGAAATGCATAGTCTTCTAAGCTAAAAGCTACATGTTCATGTTTACATCAATTCGTCTAGATTTTCTTAGCTTAGGAGTAGAACTTTATTTACAGACACCAGAGTCGATGCCATTTAATATTTGCCGCTTAATGACATAACTTGATTGCGAAGGGATTGTGCCGTCCACTTCAAACAACTACGTTGAATGTTTCAAATCCACGAACACTCATGAAATTTGATGCTGCTGATAAGAAGAATGCCTGAACAAACAGCGTTCACGTTCGTTATAAATCATGCACACGCATTTGTTCAGATTTATTCTTAGATTTTGAAGAACTTTATCATTATTTTCACACACGATAAATGCCAGCATTAGAAAGGGCAGTAATCTAATGAAATAGTTTGATGCATAGTTTTCGAGGAACTAGCAACTGTTTTTCATACAAATGAACAAAGTGATACTTAGTCCAGCACGTATCCATTGATCCAACCATCTATTCCGAGAATTCCATATTGTTCTTGAGTTTCGACAAGATCAACGAAAAAGCAAGAAAACATTGTCAATGAAAAATCCCGAAAACACATCACGTTCCTTCTCTTCTAGCTAGTAGTCAGACATTTTTGTAGAAAAAAAATCTTACTCAGCAAGAGGTCTTAATAATCCGTCAGCTCATAATTTCTAACTCAACCTCAGGGCCATAAATCAACTGCTCATAATTTTTAAGCAACGACCTCGCCATCCACACCATGACAAACCAACAGAGAACTAGAAGATCATTCACCTGTAAATCCCCTAACGAGGCCAAAGATTCTGCTAGTAGAAGACTGCACCGGATCAAGAGAAGACTTTTAATCGACCTTGAGAATGAAGGAGGTACTCCTTTACGCAACGAACTCGCCATCCACACCATGACAAACCACCAGAGAAATAGAAGATCATTCACTTGTAAATCCCCTAATGAGGCCAGAGATTCCGCTAGTAGAAGACTGCACCGGGTCAAGAGAAGACTTTTAATCGACCTTGAGAATGAAGGAGGTACTCCTGAGAACAATTGGTGCAAGGAAGAATCAACAAGAGGCCACAAACGAAGTACTTCCTCGACCTCTTTCTTTGTCAGAGGTTGATCCGATAATCTTGTTGATCAAATTCTAGGTAATCTAGGCATCTCTAGTTGGTAGATTTTCATCGAGAAGTTCTGCGGCCGCATTGATTCGAAAGACACACACGAGTGTGTTATTCAGTCTGCTTCGCCACGCAACAGAGCCTCGTGTGCTGTCCACTTCAAGTAACTAGGTTGAATGCTTCCAATCCAGAGTTTTTGTAGGAAATTTTAGGAAATTTGCTTGCTCTGAGAAATGCATAGTCTTCTAAGCTAAAAGGTCAATGTTCATGTTTACATAGCTTAGGAGTAGAACTTTATTTACAGATACCAGACACCAGAGTCGATGCCATTTCATATTTGCCGCTTAATAACATAACTTGATTGCGAAGGGATTGTGCCGTCTATTTCAAACAACTATGTTGAATGATGAAATTTGATGCTGATAACTAATAATAATGCCTGAACAAACAAACGTTCACGTTCGTTTACATCATACACACGCATTTGTTCAGATTTATTCTTAGCTTAAGAAATTTATCATCATTTGCACACACGAGTAATATGCCATTAGAAAGGGCAGTAATCTAATGGCACTACATAGTTTGTGCATAGTTTTCGAGTAAATAAGTAGCAACAGTTTGCATACATACAAATGAACAAAGTGATACTTAGGCCAGCACGTATCCATTGAGCCAACCATCTGTTCCGAGAATTCCTTGTTGTTCTTGAGTTTCGAAAGATCAACGACGCATTGATGATCTTTCGATAAAAACAAGAAAACATTGTCAACCAAAAATCCCGAAAACGCATCACGTTCCTTCTCTCCTCATCAACTGACACCATTCTCACAATATTCCTCGGTAACAACTAGATGTTCCACTGATTGGTGTTGCTGGTACCGTCGCTGTTGTTGAACATTACAGTAGAAGTGTCAAGGCGAACACCGCCCAGGCCTACTCTTCGACCAGAAGAGCCTTCATCATTCATGAGACCATCCCAGTCCCAGCCTGCAAGATCATTGTTTCCGCTTTCGCCAAATGACAAGTTTTCAAATCCTTGAAGCAGGGGATCAGCTCCAACATTTGCACTCTCACGATCCACCGGAGCCGAAAGGCGGGATGATGAAGGAACTGGATTACCAAAAATATTATTGACCAGGGCTTGATCATCATTAGATTGTTGATGGCCGGGAAACAACGTGCCTCCATCACTACCGAGACCCAACATTGGAATGGAATTTGTCCCTTCAGCTAAATTCTCAAAGTTTCCGTGGTTGCTAGATAGTGGCATGATATGGGGAGGTAGCTGCTGATCACGAGAATAGGTTCCACGGAGAAAGCTGCCATCATTGCCTCCAATTGAATTCATTGCTGAATTCATCTGCAAGGCAACATTATGTTCAGGCAAAGGGGCAGATCCCTGCCTATTCAAAAATACCGGGGAAGCACGGCTCGGAATATTTGACGGGAATGGTTGCTCGGGGGAAGGGTGATGTCCAGGTAAAGACTGCTGTTGGCCATATGCAAAAGTACTCGGCTGTTGCATAGGTTGCTGGGACATTAAGCCATTCGGCAGATTATTTGGAAGCGGTCCATAATCCAAGGGTAAACTTTGACCTCGAACTAAACCGAACAAACTTTGTTCACCGATGCCTTCTTCAAACGAAGAAGGCATTTCTCCACTTTGCATGGCAGCAAGAGTTCCAATGTCAATTTCTCCACCATCAGGGCCAGTTGTACTATAGTTCAACTGCGCATGGGGGTAACTGAGAACTTCATCCACCTTTCTAATTGCATCTTTCACCTGACTTTCATTGCCAGATATTATGATTCTTCGTGGGATAACTTTCTGGTCGATGTCGACACGAGCACCGCTTAGGTCTTGAATATTTTTAATTGTCCATCCACGTCTGCCGATCAACAGAGGAACAAATCGAGGCTCGCAAAAAAGTTCATGAACAACTTTCGGAGACGAACTAATCTGACTATCAATCATAGCGGAAGTATTCAATGGTGGCGAACCTGTTCCAAGCATAATTTCCATTCCAGGTGGTGGTACTGATAAATACAGCTGTGGCGAAGATGGCGCAGATACGGTTCTGGAATGATTGCTAGGCTTCGAAAGGGCTGAAAATGGCTCCTCAACGTTGGATGCTTCTGCAACCTCCCTTCTTAGTACTGGAGAACTACGAGACTTACGATTTGCAAACTTCTGTGTAGGCACTGGTGTCGACGTGAGACTGTTTCGGGTACTTGCAACACTTCCACTTCCACTGTCATTAGAAACATTCGGCAAAGTGCTGCTAGGGGCGGTAGTTCCAGGCATTGGCGCTGATGAAACCAAATCCTTGATCGTTTTCACGGCTGCATTGACGGAAACTTCTGACCCACTTACGTAGACAATGCGCATATATTGCGCTCCCATACTGTCCTGATCGATCCAAACTTTCGCTCCACTGTCTTCCATTAGATCACGAATTCGCTGCCCACCTTTTCCAATCACCCATCCAACAACATGTGGCGCTAGTTGCATGACACACTCTGATCGAGGAGCACCACCAGATGTTGGTTTGACGCGATGGCTTTTCTTGACAAAGTCTATAAGGGGATCTGTAGGTTTCCATAGTCGCCCACCAATGTTATCACCAGATCCACTAGAAAGCAAAGTCGCAGAGCGCGAAGAGATATCCTTCTTTTTCTTATCTACTTCAGCAGCAGCTTGCTCTTCTCTGATTCTTTTTGATGCCTTTTTAGCATTTTTTCGAAGAGCCGCGCGACCAGGAACTCCCTTCAGTTCTGAAAGAACATCTTCAATCCCACAGAGATCATTGGCAGTAATCAATCTAGCCAGACGACTTTCGATATCATCCTCTCGAGGTTGATCATTCGCAGATTCAGTTTTCGTCGATGTCTTTCTAACTTCAAATCCACCAGCTTCTGCGAGACGAATGAGATCATCTTCTAAACTTTCATCATCAGGCGACACTTGGGCCTTCATTCTCGCTCCCTTTTTTTTCTTTGTTCTCTTCTTGCCTGCATTCTCTGAATCATTTATCGAATTACTACTTTTGGCCTCGAATTGTTTCAACTCTTGAGCAAGCTTGACAGCCCTCTCTTCAGCTTCTTTCTTCGTATTCTCTTCTTTCTCCTTTTCTTTGGCCGCGTGTCGTTCTTTCTTCTTCTTCTTCTTGCTCTTCTTGGCGGTCGTGCTTACTTCGACTTGATGCTTTTCTTCATCAAGTTCTGCCAGCAGTGCAGCAGCAGCAGCATTAGCTTCCGCCTCTGTTCGAGATGCAAACTTATCAGAATCATTTTTCTTCGGTTCTTTACGAGGCCGGAACGAAATCGACCCATCATGATTCAAATGTGGCATAACTTTGCTAGGATGAACACCTCGCGGTAATCCACCGAAAGGACCATCTGACGAAGAAGAAGAGTCACAACGCGAACCTTTGCCAGAGGCAGCAGCTGATGCGGCAGCCGCAGCAGCAACTTGCAAAACTGCCCCAACATCTCCATTCATTGGCGAGTTTCCTATCCCGCAACTCCTATTCTTCTCATCTCCAGCATGTCCAGAAGGTAAACCAAGCGGTATGGGCATGTTATCTATATCTTCCCTCGTGCCCGCGATACTATCCTTCATTCCAGCCGTGTGCGAATCTGACCCTGATCTCTTCTTGGCATCTCCCTTTGAATTATTATCTAATGCTGCACCACTCTGTTTAAATGCTTTGTAAATAGACTTGAGTCTCAAATGTACCAATTGTTCCACGCGTTTACTTGTCCGATGTCCACATCTGACACACGGATCTTTTGTTCCACTCGCAAGACAAACAAGACAGTATGACATTTTGCATGTATCGCACTCTACGGCAAACTTTGCATCACGTTGGCACAAGACAATACCGCATCTATGATTTTATTTTTGGAAAAAGAAGGTTGAGGAATAATGAAAAATGAATGAATGCAATTACACATTGACCATTGACTCGAATTGCTTCGACTTGCTTGACTTTGCCAATTTATTGAATCATACAAAAATCACCCAAAACAAAAGCCGTTCCAAACCGACCACGCATGAATTGAAGCACTCACCGTCCACAAGCAGTCGCACAATCCTCACAAAGACCACATCCACAAAATTTACAACTGCAAAGGGCTCCACACCCTCCACAGACGACCTCTCCACAATCCTCACACTGATCCATTTCATCACACTTTTTACAATAAAAGGCATCACAGCGATCACATACTCGGATCTCATGATTGGCCTGATACTCGTGACACCAGTGACACGCGGAACAAATAAACGAATGACAATCATCACAGGAGACCTGGATCCCCGGTGCTGTATTGGACGAAATTGAATTATCATGTGTGCCAGAATCGGAATAAGCCGGTGGTGGTTCTAGACCACAGTGGAGGCATACGCCTATCACGTGATCTTCTTCATCTTCGTCATAATCTTCTTCACTATATTCATCATCATCTTCGCCTTCTTCTCGACTATGGAACGAATAAGACTGCGACTGATGTTGTTGCATTTGTAGCTGTTGTTGTTGCTGCTGCTGGTCTAAATTCGAATTTGTATTTGTATTTATACTTGCTGCACCACCCTTCTCACCGCAATTTTTAGTTTCAAACGCTGAATTACAATCTCTAGGTCTCTTCTTCCCACCCGACTGCGACCCATTGCCACTACCCGCGGAATCCACCTGCAGGGAAACGGAAACAGTGGGAGTCAATTTATTCCCCATGACTGTAAACTCCTTGACGATACCTCCGGTAGTACTCGACATTGAAATTGACATGACACTCCCTTCCACTGATTCC
>Ga0209712_10001658_pt1 | contig 18830 bp, 15 predicted proteins | sample ArcOceMetagenome_FD_187443 | JGI IMG/M metagenome (GOLD analysis project Ga0209712, IMG submission 187443) | Marine eukaryotic phytoplankton communities from Arctic Ocean - Arctic Ocean - Greenland ARC118M Metagenome (SPAdes) (version 2) | ecosystem: Environmental > Aquatic > Marine > Oceanic...
AGCCCCCATAGGGCCAATTAAAAAGACTTTTTTAAGCGATTTCATACTAATTCATTATTAATAGTGGATGAGATTAAACTCATTCATTTATATCACAGCAATGAAAATAACGGTACTAAAGATCACACCTAACCTAGGTAATTAATCCAGCACGCGGTCCGTCAAGATTCTTGGCGTAATAAAGATCAGTAATTCATTTTTCTCATTACCGACTATTGTCCGTTTAAACAAATGGCCCAATATCGGCAAATCACCTAATAATGGCACTTTAGTTTCTTGGTACAACTCACTTTCGCGGAACACACCACCCAACACAATGGTCTTGCCATTATCAACTAAAGCCTGAGTACGGATTTCATTTTTCAGGATAATTGGCACCTGCGAATTATTTTCACCAAATACAAAATCTTCACTACGCGAATCTTGCGTAATAACTAAATCAAGAATCAGTCGATTATCGGGCGTAATACTCGGGGTCACTTTTAAGCTTAAAACAGCCTCTCTAAACTTAATCGTTGAACGACCACTTGCTGACGATTCAACATAGGGGATTTCTTCACCCGTCTTAATTTCAGCTTCTTGTTTGTCACCAGTAATAACACGCGGCTGAGAAACCACCTCACCACGACCTTCAGCGGCAATCGCGCTTAACTCCGCATTTAATGCAAAGTTGTCGCTAAGAAATCCTACTGCAATAGATTGTGGCTGACCAATCGAATCACTAATACCCAAGTCAACAAAGTTAGCGTCAGGAAATTGAATCGAACCATTACCATTTACAAAATCGAAAATACTCGTGAGCTCATCATCATCAGCGCCGACTTCATTTAATAAAGAGTCGAGACTACCGGCCACACCAAAGCGATCACCACTGCCTTGTTCGGCTGCACCACCACCCCACTGAACACCGACCTGTTGATCGAAGTTATCTGTCGCGACCACAATTCTGGCCTCAACTAACACTTGTCTAAGCGGCACATCAATATTCGCGATTAAACGTCGGAACTCTTCAATTTTATCGGCTGTATCTGTGATTAACAACGCGTTGGTACGCTCATCAACAACTACTCTACCGCGCGGCGATAAAATGCTACCCGTTGAGCCTGCACCACCCTCTCCACCTTCTTCGGCATCACTATTATCAAATAACTTAAAGAGCTCACGCGCACTGGCATAACGAATACGAATAAACTCTGTTTGCAAAGGTGCCAATTCTTGTAGCTGTTTTATAGTTTCAATTTCTTGACGCTCTCTCTCAGCGATTTCTGCAGCAGGAGCAACCATCAATACATTACCGACTTGACGCTTATCAAGCCCTTTCGTTTTCAATATCAACTCTAACGCTTGGTCCCATGGCACATCTTGCAAGCGTAATGTAATACTGCCATCAACCGAATCACTGGTAACTAAATTCAACTCGGTAAAATCAGCAATTAACTGTAAGACCGAGCGAACTTTAATATCTTGGAAATTCAAAGATAATTTTTCACCAACATAAGCAAAGGCTCTTTTTTGCTCTTCTACTTCTTGCAAGCTAAGTGGACGAACACTTAATACATAAACATTATCTGTTTGGTAAGCTAAGTAATCATACTCACCCTGCGGATCAATCATAATACTCGTATTTGAACCTTCTTGCTCAACATCAAAAGCACTAACGGGCGTTGCAAAATCGGTAACATCATAATGACGCTGTAACTGACTAGGCACGGATGCATCCGATAATTCTATACGAATTTTTTTACCTTCAAGGCGCACATCAACCTCGACTTGATCATCCGACAACTCAATGACGACATTACCTTCACCAGACTCACCACGTTGAAAATCGATATGCGTAATACCAACGGCATAATTATTTTTCTCAAGTACTTGTTGACCAATAGCAGGCTCAGCATCCTTATAAGGATCTAACACTTCTGCATTACCCACTTCAATTAATAATGAGTTGCCTTCAATCGTCGTTGTATAGGGTGAGAGCTCAACTAAATTAATAACAACGCGCGTTCTATCCTGAGTCTCCAACACAACAACACTCTGAGCATTGCCATAAGATAAGGTATATTTCTTTTTCGCCAAAGAACTCTGCACACCGGGTAAATCAATGGCAATACGGGCGGGCTTCTCAATATTATAAGCAGTGGGCTCAGGGGGTGTCTCATCAAATTCCATCTTAATTTGAAACTTACCACCCGGTACAGAATTAAAGCTTATATCCTGTAAATCAGCAGCATATAGCGATGCCGAAAACAAAACAGCAATAGCACTGGTGGCTGTTAATTTAATTAACTTAACAAACCTAATTAGCATTAAAGATAATGTCGCGCTTCGCATAAGGTCCCATCCAGAATGGTTTATCATCGTACTCGCCTTCATAATTAAATGTTTGAAAAGCATTAGCTATCTTCCTTCAATTTCAATGTTCTTGGTCGCTCTATCCAGGAATCAGGGCCATTAGCAATAATTTCTATTAATGCCATTGAGTCAGCTCGAATATCAACAATACGACCATGATTTTTTCCAAGATAATTACCATCGAGCACTTGGTGAATAGAACCCTTACCGTCATCGACTAACGCCCAAACTATTCCGCGACGCTCGAGCGTTCCAACCATTGAAATTGCTTCAATATTAAAAGTTTCCAATAATTCTTTAGCGCGCTTTTTATTAGGCTTTACATCACTCGACATTGATAAATTAGCGATTTCTCGAATTTTTACAGGCACTTCAAACGGCGAGCGCATAGCCGCCGCATTATATCGAAAGGCTTGATAGGTTTTAAAAATAGGGATAGGCGCAATAACGCCCTGTGGCTCAGTACGAACCTGCGCCATAAAATCATCGAGGTCTGTATATTCAGGCGAAGAACAACCCGACAATAAAAGCACCCCAACTAAAGAGGCTAACGGACGTAAATTAATATTCATTGCTCACCCTCATCTTTATAACGGTAAGTCTTTGCAAGAATTTTCATTGCCATCACACCAGGTCGCTCTTCTATTGGTAAGATTTCAAAATCATGCAAGGTAACAATTCTAGGCAAACCAGAAATACCACTAACGAACGCACCTAAGTCGTGATACGAACCCGTTACATCAATATCAATAGGCAGCTCAATATAAAACTCTTGTGCCAACTCCGATTGCAATTCAATACTCTGAAACTCTAAGCCATTATCAACACCTGTGGCGGTAATATCTTCTAGCAAGCCAGGCACCTCTGTATCCGAAGGCAACTGGCTAACGAGAGCGCCAAATATTTGCTGCATCTCTTCCATTTGTTTACGTAAGGCGTCAAGGTTAGCGGCCTCAAAAGCTTTTTGTTTAAACTCAACTTTAAGTGACTCTTCTTTAGCTTGCGAAGTATTAAGTTGCTCAACCTGTGCTTTAGTAAAAAAGCTATATCCCAACAATAAACAAATCGTAAATACAGCTACAAGAATAAATACCTTAACGACACTCGGCCACGATCCGGGGTTTTCCCAATCGAGCTGATCAATCTCAACCTCAGAAACCGCTTCGCGCCATGACGAGAATTTCTGTGATATTGTTTGTGTTAATGACATGCGCACTATTCCTCTGCGTCAGCAATTGATGGTGTAGCGCTAGTTGACAATGTCACTGCCAAACTAAAACTATTGGCTTGCTCACCGAATGCAGGATTAGCCACTACTGCGGTTAAATTAGGATCGGAAAACCAATCAGAGCCATCTAGCCTGCGCATTAAATTAGACACACGATTATTTGACTCTGCCGTTCCGTCAATAGTTAGGCGCTGCTCGGTTCTTAGTAAGCGCTGGTAATAAACACCGTCAGGTAATGTCCGAACAAATTGATCAAAAATACGTACTATAACGGGACGGTTACCTTGCAAGCCTTGAATAATATTCATGCGGTCAATCAACTGTTCGCGTCTTGATTTAAGCGCGTCAATCTCTTGCACTTCTTCATTTAAAGAATCTATATTTTTTTGCATATAAGCATTGCGAGTACTTTGACTCTCCATTGCGTTATTCATAACAAAATATGCAATACCGATTATTAAACCGGCGCCAATAACCACTGAGCCTAAGTTACCTAAAAACTCCTGCTTCAGCTGCTCTCGTCTGGCTTCACGCCACGGCAGTAAATTAATTCTGGCCATTAATCAAAACTCCTCATAGCCAAGCCGCAGGCAATCATTAACGATGGCGCGTCATTACTCAGCGCTTCGGCATCGACCTTGGATGAAATACTCATATCGATAAAAGGGTTAGCAACTGAGGCTGGCGTAGCTAATTTTTCTTCAACTAAAGCAGCTAGACCTTGCATTGCCGCAACGCCGCCAGCTAAAACAATATGATCGACGGCATCAAATTGACTTGAAGAAAAGAAAAACTGTAATGAGCGTGACACTTGCTGTAATACTGCATCTTCAAACGGAGCTAATACTTCTTGCTCGTAATCATCAGGTAAGCTGCCTTCTTTTTTAGCTAATCCAGCTTCTTCTTCAGACATACCATAGCGGCGTTGAATTTCTTCGGTTAGCTGCTTGCCACCAAATAACTGCTCACGTGTATAGACCGTTCGGCCATCGGTGAGCACGCTCAAGGTTGTCATCGTTGCGCCAATATCGACAATCGCTACCGTCTCACCTTGATCACAGCCAATTGATTCTGCTATTTGATCAAAGGCACGCTCCATATCATAAGCTTCAACATCAACGACCTTCGCTTCAAGCTCTGCAAGCTCTAAGGCATCAACACGCAAATCAACATTTTCTTTGCGGCAAGCGGCAAGTAAAACATTGCAAGCACTAGGATCAGTTTCAGAAATACCCTGAACCTCAAAATCTATAGCCACTTCATCTAATGGGTAGGGAATATATTGATCGGCTTCCGCCATAATCTGCGCTTCCATAGCATCGTCATTTAAATCCGCATCCATTGTAATCACCTTAGTAATTACAGCAGATCCAGCAACGGCAACAGCAGCATTCTTTTGTTTTGTTTTGGATTGGTAAATTACCTGACGTAAGGCATCGGCAACACCTTCGGGATCGGTAACATTTTTCTCGATAACAGCATTCGGCGGCAGAGACGCCACTGCATAAGCCTCTACACAATAGCGACCACCCGAGTGACTCAATTCAAGCAACTTAGCCGACGATGAGCTGATATCCAATCCTAATACGATAGGTTTTTTCTTTTTAGCAAGCCCTAGCATCTCATAGCATTCCTAATTAACACTTTTCATTTAACGCCGCCAAAAACGGCGCTTATTTAATTTTCATTGATCAAATGTTTGTATCGATTGTCGAGCTCTCTCAACTGGTCATAGACAGCAATTTTTCAACAATGTCTCAATCTAATCTCAATACTCCTTATAAAGCGCATCAAGATAGGTATTCTTTCTCTGACGGTATTGGCCAAAGGGTAGTCTATATTTTGTGCTTATTAGAAAATTACCACCATTCGCTGCCGCTTTTTCGCTATGCTTGCGTAGTAGATTCCAAATACTCACATGAAACCGACAAATAATGCATCGTCACCTTTCTTTACCTACCAAAATTTTTACATTGCTTTTACTTGGCGGTCTCGCTGCTGTGCTCATCATTTGTGCAACCTTTTTATACCTTAGCCCAAAGTTGCCGCCCGTGGACGTACTCCGCGAGGCAAAACTACAAGTCCCATTGAGAATCTATTCACAAAATGGCGAATTAATTGGCGAATTCGGAGAAAAGCTCAGAACGCCCATAAAAATGGAAGCCGTTCCGGACCATTTTATTCATGCTTTGCTGTCCGCTGAAGACGATCGCTTTTTGCAACATCATGGCGTTGATTTTGCCGGCCTATTAAGAGCAACGTCTCAATTGTTTTCGAGTGGCAGAATTCAAAGTGGCGGCAGCACGTTGACCATGCAGGTTGCACGTAACTTTTTCCTTAGTAGTGAGCAAACCTTTTTACGTAAATTCAATGAGATTTTCTTAGCCTTACAAATAGAAAGAACACTCAGCAAAAATGAAATTCTTGAACTGTATGTCAATAAAATGTATTTCGGTAAACGGGCTTATGGCATTCAAGCCGCTGCTAGCGTCTACTATGGAAAACCCATTGAGACATTAAACTTATCTCAACTGGCCATGATTGCAGGATTACCCAAAGGGCCATCTACCAACAACCCTATTAGCAATCCTACGCGCGCACGGATTCGACGTGATTGGATATTAGGCCGCATGCTTAAGCTGGAATATATCGATGATCAAGAATGGCTGGTCGCGACTAGTCAGCCTGTTAGTGCCGAATATCATAGCCAGCAACTTGCATTAGATGCAGGCTATGCGGCTGAAATGGCAAGAGCGATTGCTATAGAGAAGCTAGGACGAGCTGCCTATACCGATGGCTATATTGTTCGGACAACAATAAATGCCAAACAACAACGAAGCGCACAACATGCAGTAGTCAAAGGTTTACATGCCTATGATGCTCGCCATGGATATCGCGGCCCAGAAAAACAACTTGAAGTCAGCGACGATGAAATAGCCAATAAAGAAAGCTGGTTATCTTCATTGAAAAAAATGAGAACCATCCAACAACTCGCCCCCGCTGTCATTACTGGCATTAACAAACCCATTGCCGAATTCCCAAGTATCGATTTATTTACAGCTAAGTTAGAAAACGATATAGACATTGACCTAATGGCAACTGCTGATGAAGCAATAGATAAAGCCGTTGACTTAAAAGAAGAGCAAACGACCGAGGAAGCACAGCCTAAAGAAGACCGCATAGAAATACTATTGGCTAATGGCAGCATTGTTGAATTTATCTGGGACAGTAAAAAAAATCCGCTACGCCTTTATGTAAATGAAAATAAACGTCAATCAAACCCAGAAAAAATTAGTGAATTACTTAGCGTTGGCGATGTTATTCGTGTGCGTATCGACCAAGAAAGCAGCGCCCCCATTATTAGCCAAATCCCTATGGCCAGCGCCGGGTTGGTCGCCTTAAATCCAAGTAATGGCGCCATTAATGCTTTAGTCGGCGGCTTTAACTTTCAATACAGCAAGTTTAATCGTGTGACACAAGCCTATCGACAAACAGGCTCTAACTTTAAACCTTTCGTGTATGCAGCAGCATTAGAAAACGGATTCACGCCTGCTAGCGTTATTAATGATGCACCTATTGTTTTTGCCGATAATAAACTCGAAAGTGATTGGCGACCTGAAAACTCTGGCGGCAAATTCTATGGCCCCACAACATTAAGACGCGCTTTATACTTATCAAGAAATTTAGTATCGGTGCGATTACTGCGTGAATTAGGCATCAATAATGCAATCGATTATTTAAATCGATTCGAGTTTAGCGACAAAGCACTGCCTAGGGATTTATCTTTATCATTGGGCAGCTATGCCATGACGCCACTTCAGGTAGCAACTGCTTATACGGTTTTAGCCAATGGCGGCTACCAAATACAGCCGCACTTAGTAACTGAAATTGAAGATCGAAAAGGCGACATCATATTTTCTACGCCTATAAAAATCGCTTGCTTAGATTGCAATATAGACACCAAAATTAATAAGCCAACTGTAGAAAATGAAGGCATAGATGACGAGCTAGAAGAAGCCGACTCATTAGAGGCCTTACTGAATAACTCACTGGTTAATGGCAACTTAGAAAATAATTTAATGGATGGCAGCTCAGCTAACAATGAAGCGCTCGCCTTTCAACAGCCAGTAATAGAAACAGCAGCAAAGCAAATTGTTGACCCTCGCGTTGTTTATATTATTGATAGCATATTGCAAGATGTTATTCGTCGCGGCACAGGAACAAGAGCCAAGGTGTTAGGCCGATCTGATTTAGCGGGAAAAACCGGTACCACTAACGGCCCTACTGACGCATGGTTTTCTGGATACTATCCAGAATTAGTCGCTACTACTTGGCTAGGTTTTGACGACAATCAATTGTTAGGCCAACGAGAATATGGTGGATCTGCCGCGCTACCTATTTGGATAGACTTTATGCGCGACAGCTTAAAAGGCGTAGCAACCGCAACTCGAACTCAACCGCCAGGCATGGTGTCTGTAAAAATAAATCGTCTTACAGGTTTACCATCGACAGCTAATGATTCGCAAAATGTGTTTGAGTCATTCCTTGAAGAATATGTACCAGAACAAAACCCTCGCTCGTCGAATAACTCCAGTATTAATCAACTAATACTGGATGAAGAATTATTCTAACGCTTGCTAACTGCTGCTTGAATTATTATTTAGAGAATGGCTCAGCCGATTATTAAAAACTACGCAGGATAATGTTTCGGATATGGACGCTGAGCAACACCTGTATCAACTGCCGCTCTCGCCACCGCTGAAGATACCGCCATCAACAAACGCGGATCCAATGGCTTAGGGATAATATATTCTTTTCCAAACACTAAACTCTCAACACCACAAGCAGCAACTACCGCTTCTGGCACTGGCTCTCTAGCCAAATCTTTTAACGCATGTACCGCCGCTACTTTCATCTCCTCATTAATAGCCGTTGAGCGAACATCGAGCGCACCACGAAAAATATAAGGAAAGCCTAAAACATTATTCACCTGATTAGGTAAATCTGAACGGCCTGTTGCCATAATAATATCATCACGCGTTGCATGAGCTAATGCCGGTGCAATTTCAGGGTCAGGATTTGAACAAGCAAATATCACCGGATTAGGCGCCATTTTTAATAACGCTTCTGGCGATAATAAATTCGACCCTGATAAGCCAATAAAAACATCGGCATCCACACAGGCATCATCTAATGTACGTCTAGCCGTCTCTCTAGAGAACTCTGCCTTGTATTCATTGATATTGTCTCGACCTTGATAAATAACGCCTTGGCGATCTAACATCGTAATTCTATTGCGATCAGCACCTAGGCTTATCAATAAACGCATGCCAGCTATTGCAGCTGAACCCGCACCCACAAACGATATTTGCCTGCTCAAGCTTTTTACCTTGAATCTCTAAAGCATTAATTAAACCCGCCGCCGTCACAATCGCTGTGCCATGTTGATCATCATGAAAAACAGGAATGTCGCATAATGCTTTTAAACGTAATTCAATATCAAAACATTCTGGGGCTTTAATATCTTCGAGGTTAATACCGCCAAAAGTTTTCGCAATGTTTTTTACAGTATCCACAAATACATCAGGGTCTTCGCTATCAACTTCAATATCAATAGAATCGATATTGGCAAACCGTTTGAACAATAAGGCCTTGCCTTCCATCACTGGCTTACTCGCCAACGCGCCTAAATTACCCAAACCTAATATCGCGGTACCGTTACTAATAACCGCAACCAAATTACCTTTAATTGTATAGTCATAAGCGGCTTCAGGATTCTCGGCAATCGCTCGAACAGGTTCAGCCACACCAGGACTATAAGCTAAGGCGAGATCACTTTGCGTTTCTGCTGATGTCGTTATCTCAATACCAATTTTTCCCGGCTTAGGGTTTGAGTGGTAGTCGAGTGCGGCTTGCTTGGGTGCTTCGTTAGAAAATCGAGTAGACATACATTAACCAGAATCAATTATTAAAAGATAGCGCGGATATTTAATGCGAGCATTAACATGACTACTAACATTAGTATCGACACAGATTAGTGATATGAGTGGAACAAGGAAAGCAAAGAGAGTGGCAATTTTTTTACTTAAGGAAAGTGAACTATGAAATGCTCAAAAAAAGCTAACAGCTATAACGCCTACATTTACTCGTGCGCGTGTCTCAATATTCGCAGGTAATGGCTGCTTAACACCTACTTATTAATACCTACGTAACACCCAATTATTAATACCTACTTAGCATCTACGTAACTAGCGATTGAACAAAGTGGACAGACACAAAGAATCCAATCGAATATTAATATTCGATTGGATTTAGTGATACATCTTAGAGGCTTTAACTGATAAACAACAATTAAGAAGCCAGAACTAAAAATCTACTTTTTAGTTCCGCGATTGCCAAAACGCTTGTTAAAGCGATCTACACGGCCGCCAGTATCAAGTGTTTTCTGCTTACCGGTATAAAAAGGGTGACACTGTGAGCAAACATCAATAAGAAAATCTTTGCAAAGTGTTGAACGTGTTTCTACTTTTGCGCCACAGCTGCAAGTAGCTGTAACAGTATCGTAATTTGGATGGATATTAGCTTTCATGTCTTCTTCTTACTCCAAACGCGGGACGCCGCCATCTCATTCACCATCATCCAGAGCCAATCTCCGGAGGGCAACCAGTACGGTATCCTCTCAAGGGGCGATTCTAACAGAAAAGTAGCCGCAATCAAGCGATCTATGGCGATTTAACTGTCGATTTAACTGTAAGAGACCTTTTACCTTTTTTATTGATCTAGCCCAATTAGCCCCCTCAGCAGTCAGTTAGATGAGATCTGGACGAGCCAACAAGGTAAACTGTCGGCCCAAAATCGCTAGCTATTAAGGATTCACACGCTGTAATGAGTGCCGGCCCGTCAAAACTTGTCCAAGTGGTTATTGCCTCGCCCGTAAGGCACCATTTCGACTATTTACCCGCCGAAGGTCAAAATGCGACCGATTATAGGGTGGGTACCCGCGTAGAAGTCCCTTTTGGTCGCCGTAATATGACGGGCATCGTGATAGGGCACTGCCAAGATTCATCGATTCCGATTAATAAACTGAAGGCAATTCGCCAACAGCTCGATACTGTAGCCGTAGTCAACGAAGATTTACTCTCATTAGCAGAATGGATGAGCAGCTATTACCACTATCCCTTTGGTGACACCTTATTAAGCTTACTGCCTAATCAGCTGCGCAAAGGCGGCAGCATCGATGCCTACAAGCAATGTTGTTGGAAAATTAGCCATCACGGCCTCGGCTTACCCGATAACGCTTTATCGCGAGCCCCCAAACAAGCGGCGCTGCTAGACTTTCTTCGTGCTGCAGAGCTAGCCACCGCCGATACGCTGACGACTGAAAGCGCACTCAAAGAGCTAGGACATAGCCGCGCGTCAGCCTTAGAGCTTGCAAAGAAAGACCTAGTAACCCCGTCAGAGCAAGCCTACTACCCTACCGACTGCCAGAGCCTATTACTCGGCCAAGCCAAAGATCAACCGCCAACCCTTAATGATGAGCAAGTGGCCGCCGGCACCTTAATTGCCGATCGACTCGGCAGCTTTGACACTGTATTACTTGAAGGTATTACCGGCAGCGGTAAAACCGAAGTCTATTTGCGCGCCATCGAAAAAGTCTTAGCGAATGACCAACAAGTGTTGGTGTTAGTGCCAGAAATTGGCCTTACCCCGCAAACCATTAACCGCTTCGTTAATCGCTTTAATATCCCTATCGCTATTTTTCACTCAGGCCTCACCGACCGAGAGCGCCTAGCGGCATGGACGGCAGCCAAAGATGGCGTGGCTCGCATTATTATCGGCACACGCTCGGCTGTATTTACGCCCATGGCCAATGCCGGCCTCATTATTATTGATGAAGAACATGATGGCTCTTATAAACAGCAAGATAGCCTTCGTTACTCGGCGCGTGATATCGCCATTATTCGAGCGCGCACTAAAAGCATTCCTGTGGTTCTCGGCTCTGCCACTCCTTCTCTAGAGACGCTGTTTAACGTACATACAAAAAAATATCTGCATGCGACTCTTAAAGAGCGCGCTGGCAGCGCCAGCCCACCCAGTATCGAAATATTGGATATCCGTTGTAAAGAATTGCATGAAGGGCTGAGTGATAACGCCATTGCCGCTATTGGCGAAACGCTCTCTAGCGGGCAGCAAGCGATGGTTTTCGTTAACCGCCGAGGGTTTGCGCCACTATTAATGTGTCATGACTGTGGCTGGCATGCTCAATGTGATAACTGCGATGCGCGATTAACGCTGCATAATCGTCCGCGTGAACTCCGCTGCCATCACTGTGACTATCGTGCTCAGGTGCCATCGGCCTGTGCGCGCTGCCAATCATCTCGCTTACTGAATGTTGGCCAAGGCACGCAGCGAAGTGCCGATGCTTTAAGCGCTTTGTTTCCGCGCTTTCCGGTTATTCGAATTGATAGAGATACCACGCAGGGCAAACAAGCCATGGGTGAGCAAGTTGATATTATCAACCGCGGCGAACCGGCTATCTTAGTGGGCACGCAAATGCTGGCTAAAGGCCATCACTTTCCTGCGCTCAACTTAGTGATCGTGCTTGATATCGACCAAGGCCTCTATAATCCCGATTTTCGCGGGCCAGAAAAAACCGTACAGCTGCTCACGCAAGTGGCTGGCCGCGCAGGCCGAACAGGACATGCCGGTAAAGTGCTGATTCAAACTCACCTGCCTGAGCATCCATTACTACAAATATGGCAAACCGAAAGCTATCAGGGTATTGTCGAGACGATGCTAAATGAGCGCTCACTTCGCTCGTTACCGCCTTATGCGCACATTGCATTAATTCGCGCCGATAGCCACAAGCCCGAACACGCCATGCAATTTCTGAATTCACTCGCCATGCAACAAACCAGCATGGTGAATCAGAGCGGCTGTCAGCTCATTGGCCCTCTAGCGGCTGTTATGGAAAAACGTGCGGGCCGCCATCGCGCTCAGTTAATGATTAAATCTGAACAACGTAAATCGCTGCATGGGGCAGTAAAACAGCTTATTCAATGGCTGGATCAAAGCAAAAAGCCGACGGGCTTGCGCTGGAGTATTGATATCGACCCGCAAGATGTCATCTAAACACATCGTTCGCTTGTCTATAGATAGTCGACTAGCGATAATAGCCAAACGTTTTGTATAAGATAACGAACAAACACCACTTAGCCAACCGACAAGCATCAACAAGCGAGATAGACAGTTAAATGAAAGAAGCCTTACAGCAATTGATTAGCCAAACAATCACCTCGCTGATTGAAGCAGAAAAAATTCCGGCTATCCCATTACCTTTTATCAAGGTTGAGCGCACCCGAGATGCCAGCCATGGTGACCTCGCCTGTAACATCGCTTTAGTGTTAGCTAAACCCGCCGCTATGAAGCCGCGTGATATTGCCGAGTTAATTTGCGAGACTTTACCGGCTAATAGCGTTATTGCCAGCACGGATATTGCCGGCCCCGGCTTTATCAATTTCTTTTTAGCTAAATCGGCACAAACCGATGTTGTGAGCCAAGTTCTCACTGAAGCCGAGCAATTTGGCCATAACAAAAAAGGGCTTGATGACAACGGTAAAGCTAAAACCGTTCAAGTTGAATTTGTATCGGCCAACCCAACGGGTCCGCTGCATGTTGGTCATGGTCGAGGTGCAGCAGTTGGTGACAGTATTTGCCGCTTACTCGATGCTAGCGGCTGGCAAGTGACGCGTGAGTTCTACTATAACGATGCCGGCCAACAAATTAATAACCTTACTCGCTCTGTACAAATGCGCTGTAAAGGCATTGGCCCAGACCATGCTGACTGGCCAGAAAATGGTTATCGCGGTGAATATATTAGCGAACTCGCAGCAGACTATATGGCCGGCAAAGCCCTTGAAGATGCCGCAGCACCGGCCGATGCCGACAATGACGAAGCGATTTGCAACTATGCCGTCGCTTATTTACGTCGCGAACAAGATATTGATCTCAAAGCCTTTGGTGTTGAATTTGATGTTTTCTCACTAGAGTCTTCTTTATATACCGAAGGCAAAGTCGAAAGCACGGTGAATACTCTTATTAAAAACGGCTTCACTTACGAAAAAGATGATGCTCTATGGTTAAAGACCACCGAATTTGGTGATGATAAAGACCGTGTTATGCGCAAGTCCGATGGCGGCTATACCTATTTTGTACCCGATGTTGCCTATCACCATGAAAAATGGAAGCGCGGTTTTAACACCGTTGTCAACGAACAAGGTGCCGATCATCACAGCACCATTACTCGCGTACGCGCAGGCTTACAAGCACTGAATGCAGGCATCCCTCAAGGCTGGCCCGATTACGTCTTGCATCAAATGGTCACCGTTATGCGTGACGGGCAAGAAGTTAAAATATCAAAACGCGCGGGCAGTTATGTCACGCTAAGTGATTTAATTGAACAAGTAGGACGCGATGCCACACGCTACTTTTTAGTAGCCCGTAGAGCCGATTCGCAACTCACTTTTGATATTGATTTAGCGCTTCAAAAAAGCAATGATAATCCTGTGTTTTATATTCAGTATGCGCATGCACGCGTGTGCAGTGTTATGCGTCAAGCCATAGAAAAAAATATTACCTGGGATAAAAACGCTGGCCTAGACCACTTAGACAAACTAACTACAGACACCGAAGTTGCCTTACTGAAAAGTATTGCTGCCTACCCAGAGTGTGTTGCATTAAGTGCACGCGAATTTGCGCCGCATAATATTGCCGCTTACTTACGCGATTTATCAGCAGCCTTACATAGTTGGTATGCTAGCGGCAACCAAGATAAAAGCAGCCAGTTGTTAGTGGCCGATGCAGATATACGAAATGCTCGACTCGCATTAGCCGAAGCCGCACGCCAAGTCATTGCCAATGGCTTATCGCTATTAGGCGTTAGCGCGCCTGAAAAAATGTAATATAAAACATCTATTAATAGTCGGGCGTCAATAGTCGGCTATCAATGAATAGATTATTCATAAACAGGTTATTAATAAAAAAGATGATGCATTTCTTAAAACCGATTATTGCTAATAAGCGAGGCGTTAGCGCAAAATCCAAGCGTGCTTCTAGCTTACGCAATAAGAAGGCGCGCAAAAAATCAAAAGCCTCCGTGTCGACACTGCGCCTAATCGCTACCGTCGTTATTGTTATCTTATTTAGCTTAGGACTATATGCGCTTAATCAGCTTGAGTCAGCAAAAGTCACTCGCGCCAGTAAACCAGCGACAAGCACTACTATTACAGAAGAAAAGTCACTGCCTAGCAAAGAAGATGATTATACTTTTTATAGTCGTTTAAAAGATTTCGAAGTCGTCGTTAACAAAGAATCCGCTTATAGCAGCAGTCGCAGCACCGATGACAATTATATTTACTTAATTCAGGCAGGGTCATTTAAGACTAAAGCACAAGCTGAAAAGCTACTTGTAGAATTAACCTTGCTAGGACTTGAGCCCAAGATTAATAGCGAAAAAAACACCTCTGGCAATTTATGGTATCGCGTTCGGCTTGGGCCATTTACTACGCGTGGCGGCATGACAGCTGCAAGATCAACTATTATTTCTAATAATATAGAAGCCATGGTTATGAAGCGTAAAATATAATTTATCGCGGCTAAGTATTTTCGAAAACCGATTGAACACCTTTTAAAAAATTAACAGGCAGCCTTCATTGATACCAGAAACCATTGAGCTACATAAAGCATCAAAACAACTCGAACTGGTTTATGCCCATAATCAGCGCTTTCACTTAGATGCAGAATACCTGAGAGTACTTTCGCCTTCAGCCGAAGTACGCGGCCATCATTCTGGCCAAGCCACTTTGCAAGTGGGTAAAAAAAATGTAGGCATCCTATCTATAACTGCTGTTGGTAACTATGCGTTACAAATTAACTTTGATGATCAGCACAATAGCGGCATTTACTCATGGGAGTATCTGCGTGAGCTCTGTGATAAAAAAGCAATTTACTGGAAAAGTTATTTAGACCAACTTGCTGCAAGCAGTGAAAGTCGCGACCCTGACATTACAGTCATTAAATTATTTGATCCACACTAAAACGAATTCTCAACAACAATTACAATAAGGAATCACCCCATGGATACAATTGTTAAAATTATATTTGCAACCGCGATGCTACCATTATTGATTAATGTTATTGCTGCTTACTTTCGTAATAAAGAGCTTGGCTATATCGACAATAGAAACCCGCGTCAACAAGCACTTAAACTCACTGGCATAGGCACTCGTTGCTATTCAGCGCAACAAAATTCATGGGAAGCATTGGCATTAATTTCAGCGGCTGTGCTTTGCGCATATCTAATGGGCGCCAGCCCCGAACAAATGCTGCTACCCGTACAGATTTTCTTCGCCGCACGCATTGCTTATATCGCTTGTTACCTAGCGAATTGGGCTACGCTACGATCTATTGTCTGGATCATCGGACTAGCCGCTTGTATTTCACTTTTCCGCTTAAATGGTGTGGCATAACACACTTTTGTGCTGCGCCTTGCACAGGTACAATAGTGCCCTTATTAAATATCGCAGTGTAAACCCGCCGCGTGACGAGGCCGAAAATGACAGTGAATACGACAGACAGTGGTGCAGCATCTAAGGCGTCATCTACTGCCCCCCAAGATACGACTCACTTTGGCTACCGGCAGGTTGCTACCGAAGAGAAGGCCAGCTTAGTTGGCGAGGTCTTCACCTCGGTCGCCAGTCGCTATGACATCATGAACGATTTAATGTCTGCTGGCGTTCACCGTCTATGGAAGCGCTTCACAATTGAACTCTCCGCTGTTCGCCCAGGTCATCGCGTATTAGATCTCGCTGGTGGCACGGGTGATTTAGCCTCCAAGTTTAGCCGTCTTGTCGGACCAGAAGGCGAAGTGATTTTATCTGACATCAATGCCTCTATGCTTAGTACCGGTCGCGACAAACAAACTGATAATGGTAACTGCGGCAACATTCAATATGTACAGGGCGATGCTCAATACCTGCCCTTTGATGATAATTACTTTGACTGCATCACTATTGGCTTTGGCCTGCGCAATGTCACTGATAAAGATCGTGCCCTACGCTCAATGTTTAGAGTACTTAAACCCGGTGGCCGACTATTGGTATTGGAATTTTCAAAACCCAGCAACCCTCTGCTCTCAAAAATTTACGACACTTACTCGTTCAAGATACTTCCAAAAATTGGCAAACTGATTGCGCAAGATGAAGACAGCTATCGTTACCTTGCCGAATCTATTCGCATGCATCCCGATCAAGAAACATTAAAAGGCATGTTAGAAGATGCAGGCTTTGCCGATTGCGAATACCATAACATGACGGGTGGTATTGTTGCCGTTCATAAAGGTCTTAAACTCTAAATTTAAAAGCTAAACGAATATGATAGATCCTATGCTCACCTCCGCCAGTTGTGCGGCACTCGAAAAAGCTATTAACAGTAGCCTTTCATTAGACCCTACAACACAGTCTAAGCTGGCCGCGTATGCGGGCAAGATAATTCGTATTGCCTGCACTAAACCAGAAATTATTTTTTATATCCGTATCGATTCAAATATTCGTATTCTGCAATATTGTGAAGAAAAAATTGATGCGGGTATTGAAGGCCCCTCTCAAGAATGGCTAGCCTTACTGACTTCCGATGATGCAGCATCAGCGCTTATTAACGGTCGATTAAAGATACAAGGTGATAGCCGTTTGTTTTTAGAATTAAAAGACATAGCCGAACAAGTCGACCTAGACTGGGAAGGCTATATTGCAAGGTTCATTGGCGATGTCCCTGCTCACTTCGCAGGAAAAGCCGCTGGCAGCTTAGTTAATTTTGGCAAGCAAGCCCGGCAGACTTTACTTCGTACCGTCGATGATTTTTTACATGAAGAAGCTCGACTCGTACCCACTCGTATAGAATGCGAAAACTTTTATGCACAACTGCGTGACTTAGAAATGCACATAGATCGTATTGAAGCTAAAACCAAACGTTATAAAAAACAATTTACGGATACCAACGCAACATGAAGCAATTGATGCGCTTATTCACTATTTTACGTGTTTCGATGAAATATCGTCTCGATACTTTTATCCCGCAATCTCGACAGCAGCTACTAACCAAATTACTGATAAAAGTGATTGCGCCTTTTTATAGCACCGATGATGATCGCGGCGTGCGTTTACGTACAGCACTACAAGAGCTAGGCCCTGTCTTTGTTAAATTCGGTCAATTACTGTCAACACGACGAGATTTACTTCCGCCTGATATTGCCGACGAACTTGCCTTACTGCAAGATCAAGTGCCTCCTTTTGACAGCTCAAAATCAGTCGCCATTATTGAAGCCGCTTTAGGACAACCAGTGAGTCAAGCCTTTGCTGAATTTAGCGAAGCACCTCTCGCCTCAGCCTCTGTCGCTCAAGTCCACGCTGCTAAAATGCATGACGGACTGGATGTCGTCGTAAAAGTAATACGCCCTGGCATTGAGAAAGTAATTCACAAAGATATTCAATTACTCTTTTTAATTGCGCGCATGGTAGAGCGATTCTCTTTAGATGGCCGACGTATGCGCCTCACTGAAGTAGTGAGTGACTATGAACATACTATTTTTGATGAGCTGGATTTAAAACGTGAAGCCGCCAACTGCTCACAATTAAAAAGAAACTTTGAAGAAACCGAAAAATTACGTAGCCTACTTTTTATTCCTGCCGTCATCTGGAAATTAAGCGGCCCCAATATTATGGTAATGGAGCGCATTTATGGCGTGCCTGTTTCGGATATTGAAACACTTAATAAGAAAAATACAAACTTAAAATCATTAGCCGAAAGCGGTGTAGAAATATTTTTTACGCAAGTCTTTGAACACAATTTCTTTCATGCCGATATGCATCCTGGCAATATTTTTGTCGACGACACCACACCAGAAACGCCACGCTATATTGGTATCGACTGTGCCATTATGGGCTCACTGTCGGATTTTGATCGCTACTATCTAGCACGCAATTTACTTGCCGTGTTTAATAGAGACTATAGCCAAGTAGCCAGGCTGCACATTGAATCGGGTTGGGTTCCACCCGGTACTAACGTGCAATCTTTTGAAGGTATGATTCGAAGTGCTTGCGAACCTATTTTTGAAAAGCCGTTGTCAGAAATTTCATTTGGCACTTTACTGATTTATCTCTTCCAAGTAGCTCGTCGTTTCGGCATGGAAGTT
>Ga0209712_10001659_pt1 | contig 18822 bp, 18 predicted proteins | sample ArcOceMetagenome_FD_187443 | JGI IMG/M metagenome (GOLD analysis project Ga0209712, IMG submission 187443) | Marine eukaryotic phytoplankton communities from Arctic Ocean - Arctic Ocean - Greenland ARC118M Metagenome (SPAdes) (version 2) | ecosystem: Environmental > Aquatic > Marine > Oceanic...
GCTCTATCATATGCTATAATTGTATGCTCGATATGCTCGATATGCTCGATATGCTGTGATCTGTGATCTGTGATCAGTTTGTGTTTGTTTTGATGTTTGCTTCATTGTTACAAGGCGCGTAACCTATTCAAAGTAAGTACCGTACCGCTACTATAAACTTTTACACGTGGGCAATTTGGAAGTATGAGGTAATTTAGTGTCATTTTTTATAGAAGGCGAAAGAACAATCGCCACTCGCCACCCCCGGTTGGAACAATCGTGAACCTCGAACTCACAAAAGACTCCGTCAACTAGACAACGTGTCACAGAGCAAACAAAACAATAAATACATTTGAACATGAGGGAAGTAGAATATGATGCCGAGTTCATGCGAAACTTTTCGCCTACTTTGGTGCATCGAATAATGATGACGCCTCGTTCCTCCTTTCCATCCCTCACAATGAACGGTCAAACACGATCGCCTTCTCTCACCTTCATGCGTACTTTGACAAAGGACGGATTCTTGCATGAAGCTGATCATCATTCGCATATTGAACGCCAGGAACTTCGAGGTCTGCAGTTGCAAGATACGATTGCGCAAACAGTGCGGAAAGCATTCCACGATGCGATACTATCACAGATATCATCACGGAACAAACAAGACAAGGACCATGACAATGACAACGACAATGCTGATCAATCAGCTGAAGCCGCAGCTGAAGATTCTGCTTCTGCTTCCGTTTCCGTTTCCGCTTCCGCTTCCGATCAGATTTGCATCTATGGTCCGCTCTTGGAAATCATTCAAGAAATGCACCAAAAGCTTAAATCGCTCGTTCCCAGTCGAAAAGATTTACATCAGCTATTGAATTATGGACAAGAACTGCAATCGCATCTACAAACCTTTTCCGGAGTTCTCAATTTGTTACTCGATATAGCGGAGAAATTGCTTCTACTCGAGAGTGAAGATAGAAGTGGTACCACTCAACAATGGCTGGATCTTGCCAGAGCTGAAGCTGAAGCAGCAGCGGTAGCATTGGTAGTGGATGTAGATCAGGCGGATGGGACATTGGCATTCACAATTCCACGCAAAGTCGAAGATTCTCATGAACAGGATTTCGATTCTATATCAGAACAGGAAGTGAATCTTTTGCGAAAGGAATTCATTGTAGCATCGACAGTATTTCTACACGACAAAATTGAACAGACACAGACAGATATTGCAGATTTTCAATTGGGGCATATTCTTGCACCCAAAATCCATGCGCTTGGGAAAGAATACCTCAAACGTGACTTTGAAACGAGATTTAGTGTGACCGAGGAAAAGCTTCTATCGGACCTTAATCTCAAGCTCCATGGTGATGGTGAAACTGAGACTGATCTAAAGATTGTGCCGCATTCTAGGACTTGGTTGAAGGAAATTGTTGAAACATGCAACGTCCACGCGGAAGAACTCCTTCGTTCGGGTGAAAAGAGAAGAGATGTTCTTCTTCAAACTGGATGGGTGGACAACATTCTCTTTCGCAGTCCGAGAAGTTCGTCCTCCCTCGAAGGTGGAGATACCATTGGAGAACAGAATGCGAATGCGTCGCCGTTCTACATGCCTGAAATATTGTATCTTGATATCATGTCTGTCAGAGCTATTCGAATGTCGACCAAAATGTCAGTGGTTGGGTCAGCTCTGGCACTTCATGCATCGACCATTGCTGGTACGGGGGAAGCGGCTTCTATGTTACGCCAAGATCCATTGGATCCATTGGTGAAAGAATGTAGACAGAAATTGATTCGTGCCATGGGGAACAAGACTGTTGGGAGTCAGGAATTATTTGAACGTGGTGTGGGAGATGCAATGATGGAATTGGCAATGGTTTTGAATCCGAATTTGGACATTGATTCTGCCAAGGAGGATTCTCTTCGGACTAGGACGGTGACAACCATGAGAGGTGATGATCCTGTCATCCAATTGCTTGATAATAGAATGAAGAATATCTTTCGTGAAATGATGGTGTTGGATACTTCTTCTCGTCAACAATTTCCCGATTCTATTCGATCGGGAAGGGCAATGCCGACTTCGAAGGGAACGTCTATACATGGAGCATATGGAGATGTTTACCTCAAAGCCTCAAAAGAGGAATTTGTGAAGAAGGGATTTTCATTTTATGCTGATGAATTGGCAGAATCTACTTTGATGGCTCATAGAATCGTGAACCTCTCCTTGTACGTTCACGGGTCGTGGGTTGATAAGATGATGAAAGATTTATGTACTACACGTACGGGTAGTGTCAGTACAGAATAATCTAAAGAAAGAAGTGCAACGTCGTTGGAAGGCACTAGTGACAGTACCAGCAGCAAACATTCAATATGTATAAAGATCATCAAAATCAAATTTTGTTTTCTCAATTTCTTCTATTTGATCGGCACATTATCTTCGACGCGATAGCAGTAAACTATTGGCGAGAAGATTATTCCTATCATATTCGTATGCCAGTAAATAATTGAGTGGAGTAAAAGGATGGTCCCTAACTACAAAACACGTGACCATAGATACTTTTCACAAGATTCTAATTTTCCAATGGAGTAATAACCCCACTTCTCAAACAAAGCAAATGAGCATGATCAATATCAGGGACGCTTTGCAGATGTGGAGGATTCACCCATGTCAAGACATCCTGCACTGCAGTAGCAGTAGCATCATTCTTCAGTTCTTCCACAGCAGAGTCAATCTCCTCTTGCGAGACTTTCCCGCCGAGCTTCCACAAGCACCAGTGCTCAATATGTTTATCGACATAATATGGATATTCATTCAGCAATAACCGTGTCTCAATTTGATTGTTGGAAATGACTTGTTTGAGAGAAGGATGTGCAGCATAACTCCCATTGGAAGAATCGTAAACCTTGTCAAAACCGAATTTACTGTATAATATGTAATCATTTATGCTTTGCCATTCTTGTTTTATTTCTCTGGAATGCAAAACATACTGTTCTTGGACTTCCATGGATCGAGAGTGCATGGTTGGATCGCCGTGTAGGACAATTTGCTGGAGCTGGTCCCATGTGAATGGTTTCGATGCAATGGTTCGATTGGGTCCAAGGGATGCAGCGATTTCTTCGGGTGATAGTTTTAAATGGAGGCTCGAGCTTGATGAGTATGCGTGTGATTGAATGAAGTTGGGAATGCGCTTCTTGAAAGCATTGTCATGTTGCAAGAGGGAGAATCGAGCAGTAGACCTACTTATCGGTGCAAATGCAAGGGATGTAGCTTGACGGATCAACAAAGTGTTCCACAGTGCCTTCATTTGAACCCGGGATCTCTTCATCTTTTGGAATATTGATGCAGTTGATTTATGAACTGCAAGTACTTTCCTCGCTTGCAACACGTAATATTAAAATACTGGATACAACAGCGGTAGTACTGTTTGTGGTGGTGGATAGTGTGCCATGTTGTTGTCTCCGAAATTAGAAACGAGTGATAAGCAGTATGAATATCATAGCAACAGAGCTGCAGCACTAATGAGTTATGAGTGCTGGTGGTATATGTCGATATAAGGCTATTTAAAGACTTAGGGCCTACACATGTATTGAAATAATACCTCTCACAAAATGAATAATTGGAAAAAATGAAGCATCAATCATACCTGGTACTGGTGTGAAATGGCACATTCGAATTGTTGTATAGATGCACACATTTGGCCTATGCTGCGTTTTTTCGTGAAAATTAAATCTCAAGGTATTATCAATTATCATCCATCGCTGTGAGCGATGAGTTGGACAGCAGAGACATCTCTCAACTCTGAACTCCATTCAAAAAAACTTTCATTCAATGTTTTTATTTCGTATGCTATTTATTGGCAGGATGAAACTAAGTTATTTCAGACACGTCAGCAGTCCAACTCATGAGCTATGAATTTTCTTGGTTTTAAATAGGTAAGGAGGATGCTACTCTAGTTCTCTTGTGCGACTCGATTCGACACATTCAATATGTATAGAAGTAAAAAAGTTTTTGAGTGCAAGTTGAGTGTTTTGATTTATTTTTTACTTCCAATTTAGAAAGCTATGAACCTTGCCTCTCGTTTAGCATTTTCCGCAGGTTGCAGGGCACTTATAATAATTCAAATTCTTTTTAGGACATCTTTTATCAGGATTCGCCCCAAGCCAGTCACAACTACGTATGGGATTATCGCCCATTCTATAGTCGGGGTCGTCTTTGCAGCATGGTAGCCCGCATGCATCTTTACAGTGATCTTCCGCTCCAGGCCTATCGCAGCGTACGGAAACTTTCTTTGCCACCCAATCACAATTTTTAGTTGGTTCTCCCTTGAACATCCAATTTTCGTTCTTGCAAGAGCACATCCCACAAGTCTTTTTACAATACTCAAAGACGAATTTTCCGTCTAAGTTTAGCTTCTGACAACGTTGAAGCACCTTATTTCCTTCTACCCAAGCACAGTTCTTCGCCGTATCTCCTCCGAATGCTAACGAATTGTCGTCGAAGCAAATTGAAGCCACTGATGGGAATGGTGTTGGCAAAGGAGTAGGAGTAGGATTATCTTGCGTGGTTGGTGCTTTGGTTGGCTTCAATGTTGCCTTTGTAGGTTCGTCTGTATTTTTTGTGGGAGTTGTAGTTGAAACTGTAGCCTTCGTTGGACTATCTGTCGGTGCTGGAGTTTTGGGGCTCGGTGTGGGAGCTTGAGTTGGTGGCTGCGGTAGCACATCACCAAACATGTCGTCAACAGTAAAAAAGAAACTGTTAAAATTTCCAAGGTTAGGCAAAACATCATCTATTTTGTCATTTGGAACGCCTAACCAACCCGCAATGCCCTTAAAGACAGCATCCCAAGGAGTTGATGGAATCATACGTCCCCTTCCTAATGTTAGAGGTCCTTCATCAGTCAAATTATCAGGATACTCTCCAAGAATTTGTCCTCCTTTCACAGACCCTCCTTTTAGAATCAAGGAACAAGTTGAAAGCGTTAGCGTAATTATTTTTTGAATATAGGTGCCATTCGTCAGATTTACTTACCAAACATCATGTAGTTACCACCCCATGCATGATCTAATACAAAGAGTTGAATAGGCCGTGTATTAGAAGCGCTAATACATTATTGGTGAAGATAAGAAATAGAAATGTGAAACTTACCTGTGCCATCTCCACCATTCGGATTTAGTGTACGGGCAAAATCACTGGTTTGGATGGTCGTAACATTGTTCCAAAGTCGCATTCGTTTCAACTCGGCAGCGAATGCTTCAATTCCTTCGTTGACTTCGATAAATCTATTTTTCAAATTTTCTTCAACCATTGAATGAGTATCGAATCCTATTGAAGAAAACATGTGAGAAGAGTGATTTTGGTGAGGGGAATGCATCGGACTGTCTGGCAAACGTACCACCAATTTCAACATAGAAAGTGTCTGTATCGGCTCCGCGTGCTTCTCTGGTAGCAATCAGCCTCGTGACAGTTTGTAATTGACTAGCCAAGTAGGAGTTCGGAAATGTTGTGCCTATTTCAACGTTTTTCAATTCTGCACTTAAAACTTCATTGGTTCCTAGCGATTCAATCAAGGAAGCTGACCATGTTTCTCCAAAATATCCAGAGTCGGCCTTTGTCTCTTTATGAAGACTGGATAGGTAATCAATAGTATCGTCCAAGTATACATCTGGCACACCGTTCCGATTTACAATCATTGGTGCGTCAGATATGCCAGGTTTACCAACAAGGGCAACAGAATACCTGTCAACTGAGAAGGAACCAACATTGTTACCTCTCTGGCTAAGGACATCTGCCATGCGCCCAAGGACACCTGTACCACTATTGGTATCATAAGGATCAACGCGCTTTGATTCGCGTTGCATATGATTATGCGCAAAGAGCTGAGTCTGAGTCAAAACATTATAATTCTCCTTTGTGACAGGCTGGCTCATGACACCAGTATTGGCAAAGAAGAGCAAATCTTCATCATTGTACAGCTGATGAATAGCTCCAAGATCTCGATGAACTCCAAATGTTTCACAAACCTGGCTATTTGCTTGCACGGGGAGCAAATCTTGTAATGTTAAAGCGACTTGCTGACGTACATCAAGATATTCCTAAAGAAATCGAAGTTTTAGTTGAGTAATTGATATAATGGGAAAAATCTAAAGGTTGGAGAAAGACATTCTTACCGCGTACAAATCTTTTCCTAGAGTGCATGTATGTGGAGCAAGCATGTTAAAAGAATCACAACCGCCGCTAAACATCATGTAAACGACAGCACGGTATGGTCTGTTGCTTGGAGGTGGGAATGTTACCTTTGGACGCATTTTATCAACTGATTTCACCGCGTTTGTAGTATGAAATTCTGCAGTAGTAAGAATGAGCTGTTGGGCTCTTTTCAAGCCATCGGTGGCACTTAGCGCTTTGTCATATGCTCCGCGAATAACTTCCCGGTGCTCTTGGCTTAATCTTCCAGCCGTTAGGAGTGTTGCGAGCTCATCCACCATTTTCCTAGAAAATCCGGTCTCTCCTCTAGGATCCAAAGTGCCCACTTTTCCATCAACACATTTTGTATCAGCACCGCTATCTATGGAAATACTGTCAAAATACGAATCGCCGGTAGCTGAATTAATCCTATCTCCGACAACGATTCTGAAATCTGAAACTGTATTTGGAACAGCAAACTGGCAAGTTACCCATTTATTGACGGCGGTCATTTCATTCTCTGCGTAGTTTGGAGCATCGCAGTACATCCATATCTGGGTGAAGAGTCGATCGTAGTCGGTTGTGTATCCGATACATCCTCCTGCATTATCAACAGTTGAATAGTATTGGAATTTGACCATGGTGTTACCTGAACTCGATACAGAAGGGCTGAAGAAGCGACCTACACCACTGTATAGAGGGTGGTAGACATGATTTGTTTGCGAAGTAGGGTCTTTCACGACTTCTCCGTATTCGGTAAATGAGGAGTAATCTCTTCCTACCCATGTGTTGTCTAAACCGCCTATCAACGAGGGTCCTTCAAACGTTTCACCGGTGAAAGTGGCATCAATTTTACCGTATTCAAGAACACCTGCAGGAGAGGGTAGGTAAGGTTTCTCTCTGCAATTATTTGTTCCAAAGCCCCCATAGCAGCTACTCAAGCCGTACTTCACGAGAGACTGTAGACCATTCAGAATTCCAACAATCTTGGGCATGTCTAATAATGTTGCTTCTGGCGCAGTAAGTGATGCGTCGCCAACGCGTCCATATGGCTTAAATTCTGGAAGAAAAAAACTGAATACAGAATCAAAGGAGTAATTTGTCTGACCAATTCTCGTCAAAAGGTTGCCGAGTCTGATAACAGGACTCTTGGGATTGAATTGCATGCTTCTTAGAACAGACAGTAACTTAATTATAGGTTCACGTAAAGATCCCTGTGATGGATCCGCGTCAAGAACAACTGAACGAGATTCTCTATCCAAATAAATGGCAGCGAAAAAGGCTCTGAGGTCACCATACTTTCCATCTCCGAAGGTGACACCGTTATCAGTCGTATAACGACCTTCTTTGAAAGCCGATGAGACGGTCAGGATATATCGTGGTGAGGGATTGGACGTAATAAGGCGCTGAATGAGTCTTGCAGCAAGGAACGGTGCAGTGTTGTCGTGATAGAAATAATGATCTAAAGTTGCTTCCGTCTCGTATTGAGCATCACTATTTGGCAGAAAAAAAGTGAGGATTTAATAATCGATAATGAGAGGAGGTGCCAACGATTCATGAATCAATAGATTTCGCAGTACAAACGTACCGTACAGTAGTTTCTGATGGAACGAGACTCATAAAATGAGGAGCATTGCGGAAAAAGAAGCCAGAATATTGACCTTCAGAACCATACACATAAACAGTTTCACGAATATTCTTGAGGAAGTAATGCCTGCCCTTGTCATCTATCAATTCGAATACTGTGTCTTTATTCACACTTCCACTCTTCAGATAAGTTGTGATTCCAGTATTTGGGTCAGTTTCTGACGTAAATGAACTAGCTGCGTAGATGTTTGGGTTGGGTGCACCGATGCTCAGAGAGCTGAGAGCTTCTTCTATACTTCTAGGCGCCTCGTTAAAGACTTGATGTTCACGAACCACAGTATTACATAGGCATTGATCACCTGACGTAACTGCACAAACTCCGCATTTATTGTTACTGGCTTTTGGCCAGGCATTGCTCTTTTTCCAAAGAACTCGAAAGAAGTTTTCATTACTCTCGTTAACGTGCAACACTACGTTGTTGTAATCTGCACTTTTATGAACAATTGTGACTGCGCCATCTTTTTTCACTTTTACTAAAAGATCGCATTCATCAGGAGTCCAGAAGTGCATTGAGGTTTCGTAACGTGGGCCATTTACTTGGTCAAAAATTTCACAAAGTTCCTGAGATATTTCACCGCAGCGCTCCTTGGCGGATTCGAATATCATCCTCTCGCCGTCAAAGCGCGAGTTTCGATCTGCCCGAGTCTTAAATGTTTGACAACAAGCCTCAGCTGCGTCAGGAAGTGCAGGATTGGCACACATTGCAGGATCACGAGAATACTTGGGAACTATTGTCTTCGCATTTGGATAGAAGGCATAATTTACACATGGTTCTTGTACATATTCGTAGTATGCATTATTCGCCACTTGTACAACACGAATCATTCCAACGTCGCATTCGGGACTATCACCACAAATATTTATTGAAGAAGGTAGAGTCACCGTATTCTGGAAGTTGCAATTGTCATTTGAGTCAGCATTACACAGGAGGGATCTGAGAGAGGAGCTCTGAGCTAGTCTAACTCGTTTGATAGTTTCAACAGTAGCGAACTCGCTAGGATCACTCATTAGCTCAGGAAGTGGAGAGTTTCCAAGGAATCTGTAAGTAGCTCCCTGCTTCAAGAATGCCTTCAAAGGCAAATCTTGGCACTTTTGATACTTGTCACCTATGTAGCCACCAATTGTGTCCGTTTTCGGGAAACGATCACGCCATATTGCTTCAATCCTCATTGGATCCAATCTGTTGTCCCTACCCTCTATGTTTGAACGTCTTGGCTGCAAATCGAACCCAGTCCATGCTCTTGCGAAGGATTCAATATCCTCGTTTGTGTAAGCAAGCATAGCCTCTCCCTGGTCATTGAGAGCCAAAGTTCCGTCCATATTCAGCTTGTTGATTCCCATTGTGAAAAGTTGCATGATTTCTCTTGCAAAGTTTTCATCTGCTTGCGTCTTTACCGTGTATCTTTCCCACAGATATCCAGCTGATCTAGATTGAAGAAATGACAGGTTTTCGGCCATCAAAGGGCTGTGACTGATTTCGCGTAGAATATCACGGTAATTCCCGAATGCGTTACGAACAAATATATCATAGTACGCGAGGAACCATTCAGTGTATGATGTGCCATCGTTTACCGCATTTGTTACGACCACCAAAATCTATGATCATCGAAGGTTATTGACGAGCAAGAAAAGTTAGCATATTACATTTTTTTAACAATAAGAAGGATGCTATGACACCACTCACCTGAGAAAGAGCCCAAGCAATGCGTTGACGGAGTTGGTCGTTGGCGGTCAAAGCTATCATGTACCAAACATTCATTTTGTCATCACCTGGGTTATAAAAGGCAGTCGAAAAGTCATCACCACTTGTGTCAAATACAAATCCATCCTGTTTTTTATTATTGGCAACCTCCCCGTAAGAGCCGCAAATCAAAACTCCCATGTCACTCTCATCCGGAGGATCAAAGAAGTTCGTCACGTTCTCAGTTCTTAGCTCATTAGGAAGATCTTGAATCCTTAGAAAGTCTCCAAAACGACCGATGTAAGTGAACTTTTGCTTATTAATTTCCCTTTACAGAACAGTTGATCAAGATTTGAATATGAGTGAATATGTCGACTGGAAGAGAAATTTATGTCAGAATTTTCGTAGAAAACTTACCAGCGACTCATAGGGTGGGACTGCTTTAGGTTTGTTGGGTGGATGTTAGGAAAAATGAGAGTCGTGCCATTATTTTGAGACCACTTGGTGATTTTCTCTGCTCCTCCCATGTGCTTATCAACCCAATATGTCATATCGTAAACTGACATAAAATCTCCATGCACTCTCCACCAGCATTGGCCCTTAACTTCTATTTCAATTTCAGGATCTTTGTCAGTGCTATTGCAAGACATTCCATCTTCCGGGAAATATATATCACGGACATAGGGATTTCTATCTCCACTGTTTCCAAGCAATTCTTGCAATGAAGAATTTGTGCCAGAGTAGATTGGCGTTGGATTACAATTTTCCTTTAGAATCCATCTAGACCGCAGCTCAGGTGTGCATGGGTGTTCCAACTTCGTTGGAAACTGACTGTTATCTGCTTGATCAACGACATACAGTCCTTTCAAGGTATACACAAAGCGTCCAGTGACTAGATGGTTGAGGTCTGATATTGTAGTATTGTCGAGAATAACCTCAATCGCACTACTTGACGATGTAGTTCGACACGCATTGGTCGACAACTGGCATTTGTCTTCATTCAAAAAGTTTCTGGGAACATTTGAACAATACGAGGCTCCTCCGGATGCCACTTGAGCGCCCTTACCTCCGTCAGAGAGTGGAGAACTAATGGTGTTTTTACCTACTTCAAGACGAGAATCGAAGATGAGCCAGGTGCCATCAGAAACTTGGCCGAAAATAGGTTCATCAGCGATCTCGGAAATTATAGGAATTTCATTGCATTTGGAACTAACAAGTGCATTTGTTAGCATAAACTCTTCACCCTGTGTAAGATCAACGTCGATCACTTCAAGATTATTGACGTTAATATCAAGAACATGAGTAGCTTTGTTCTCAATCCCCGCAAGACTGACCGGTGGATTTTCAGCCTGTACACATTGCCCGTCCTCAAGCTCAATCCATAACTGGCCCAGGACCCTTTCATCAGGGCCTCTGCAAATCCTGTACGTAATCCCTGGGTTGAAATTATACGTCTCGTTCTTTGTCAACCAAAAATCGTCAACTCTAGTTCGTAAGATATCATCAAGATACAAAGTGTACGGTCCACTTCCTGAATCACTTCTCTCGATGCGAAGCTCCTTTGACATCCACCACAGAACGTCGTTTCTTACGAAAGTGAATCTGCGCCAACGAGAATATTGGTCACATGGATGATCAGGGCTTCCATTTGTAGTTGCAGTTGAAATCCTCGGACTAATTCTTTCCCTCCAAAACTTACGGTGACCTGTTAACGAAATACTTTGTTTATCACTTTGGAATGCGAACCAGTCTACAATCGCCTCGAAATTGCCGTTGTTTCCTCCCAGAGTTTGTGCTGAAGATTTGAGCTGCTCTACTTCTGCAGAGGTCATTCCAAATGTGGCGGTCTCTAGGAATCTCGCCATTTCATCTTTCCTCTTCAGAGAATGCGTGTAAGCAGTCAAATGATATCGAACACCTGGGTCAAGCGCAGGGAGGTTGATTTGGCATCCTTGACTGTAGCATAAGAATCCATGTTTGAATGTCGCAATGGCAACATCACCTGCTGCCACTTCCCAGTCGTTCCCGTTGTAGGACCTTGCTAACGGTACTGACTTTTTAACGATGCTGCCATCCAACGACACTTTTGTCACAGTACAAACTGTGTCTTGTTCGGACAGGCCAATCAGAACACTTCCAGCACTGATTTCAATGGCTGGCGACCCAACATTTGGACACGTGCGTGTAAGAGATGTAGTCGGTGCGTCAGTACGAACAGTTGGCGAAGGTGTTGGGCCAGATGTCTGGGCCTTGGTTGGCTGAAATGTTGGGCTAACAGTGGGAGAAAAGGTTCTGTAAATAAAGAAAGTCCTTCGTTAGAATTTCCGATTGAACAAATGAAACCAGCGCACTTTCTATCTTATCTTACCTCAAAGGCCCGAAGGAAACACTGGCAATTAGAATCGATTGGTTTTCAAGTGCCTCTCTGCCAATACCAACTTTTACATTTCTACAAGTTGCGAGATTTGATTCCACCGGGAATGTATAAGTGAACTCGTTAAATACGTCTGCATTCCAACTCGTCGAAGTATCTTCATTCCATAATTCAACATCCATATTGTTACCATCACAGTTCCATGCATACATATACATTATTGGACAATGTAGATCAGATACAGAATTTCTATCTCCGGGGGTGCACGTGAAGGGATCGCCCGCGCTATCTAGAAGTTTGAAGAAGGCTTTGATCTCAAATTGTTGGCCTTCTTCAAAACAACGTGTATCTAAATCCTGATATATGTGCTGCCAGCGGTTCGAATCTCCTCGTTGGTATCGAAGGGCATATTCATTATTACCACTGCCACCTTCGTCGACAACATCATACATTATCTCCTGATCACTAGGCTTCCAAAATGATGTATCACCAAATTCGAAAGAATTATTAAGCACCATATCGTCACAATTTCTTGGAAGAGGTTCCATGCTGATCTCATCATATATCACAGTTGTATCCTTGTCAGTACCAGTTAGCCGGAGGTAGATTTCTGTGAAATTCATTTCTGTCTCTGTTAACGTATAGATGCCCGCATATTTCCCCCAACCAGTCTTTTCTGCGTCAGCAATTACAACAGGATAAGATACGAGCTCATAGCGGCCACCGAGAGGACTAGCAGTGACAATGCGAACTTCACCACATTTTGCTGCGCCTAAATTCGAAGTCCTATCACATTCGAATTCGATTCCTTGCGAGTTCCTCAAGCGGAACTTTGCGAGTACTCTGAAGCGATCATTTTCCCGCAAACACTCTGGATTCACATATAAAGTTTGCCTTATCCCGTGACCATCGTGACCTTTTTCCTTGACTTCAATCGCTTTTGTGCCTCCGACATCAATCACGTTAAATTTTCCTTGCCCCTGTAAATCCCAAAATTGTGATCTTCCTTGTTCGAGGTTTCCATTCCTTATGAAATTGCCGTTGCAGGAAAGTTCAAGTTTGGAAAAAGAAAAATCAGAGATAATGTAATCAAGAGATTGGTCTGCGTATTCAGCAAAAAGATATGCGCGTTGCACCCGGCTGTACCTCTCATTTATCTGCACAACCCCGTGGATTAAATTAAAACCCGGCGAGTTATTCGGCATCACAGTGTAACCTTCGTGGTCGTATTTGAGAATTGGATTCTCTTTAGTCAAAGGATCATCGTAAATGATATTCTTCAACGTTACCTCGGGACATCTAAACAAGTAATTGCTCGATTCCCATCTGTCACAAATAAACGGAACAGTATTGTTCTCCAAGCGGAACCACACATTGATCTCGTAGTACTGGTTTTCATTCTGATGAAAACATCTCGTATCAAGATTCTGACCAATAGCACTAACGAAACTGGTCCTGTTCACGTTTGAAATAGCAGCCAGTCCATTTCGTCCACCGTTCGGAAGCGCGATTAATGCGCCTCTACTTGTATCCGCACCACTATTGCGGTGGTACCAGAACTTTGTGCCCATATTCATGTCTCCATTGACAATAAGGTTCTTGCATTCCGAGGCTTCAATGGGAGGTTCTACAATAGTGAGATCTGCACCACTGGCATGGGCACTGCATTCTGGTTTACCATCTTATAAAAGAGGAGGTGTAAATCAGGTGAGGGTATTGCTAAGGAATATGAGGTTCAAAGCAAATTGTTCGACTTACCCCATTTTTCATATACGTGTTTTGGCCAAACCAAATCTTCTCCATCAAAGAATTCCAATTTGTATTTCCCACTAGGCAGAGGGAAGGAAAATAGGCGCGAGTTGTCCTCATACTGCATTTGGTGAGCGTCGTTGTCATATCTATAAAAGTCTACTCCAATTGCATTTGTCCCATCCTCTCTTGTAATCTTGGCATAGAAAAACTTTGTCCCAGTTTGGTCAACAACAAATGAAACTGTTCGAAGACACGATCCCTCACAATATGCGAGGTCGTGAGGGTAACTTGTGCACCTCGTAGCAAAAGCCTTGAGGTGAAGTTTGTCAGATACAAGCGCTGAAGCACTAGATGCACGATTAGCTGGGTCAGAAGATCCATCAACATCAATAATAACAACATCAGAAACTCCTCCCGTATCTGCTTCCTCGGTATCCATAATATTGTCACTTTCAAACTGAACATTAGTAAAGGAGGAAACGTAGTCCCAGTGTCCATCTCTCTTATCATCAGTGTTGAAACCAATCGGAACGCTATTCTCACAGGCATCGTCATGGTCAAAATCAAAGAATTGTACATTGACAAGACGAACTCCTTTATTTGTTGAAATGGTACCATCAGGAAATTTGTAGTCAAAATTATGAATATTTGTCTGCATTCTATAACCCATTGGGCTGCGAAAGTTGTTTGAGACGCATGGTTTGTTGTAGTATGGTGGGTCCACCAATGCTTTCAAATCGTTAGAAATTCCTCTGATCTCAGTGTCAATAATCTCCATCTCATCGCACCATCTCATTTCGATACCATACCCGTTGCCAGCAAAGTAGCTTTGGCTCAGAGTTGCACGCCGACTGCGCTCCATGTAAAACCCTTGAAAGCGATTGTTGATGATCTTCAACCCCTGAAATATTATCCGCTCCTGCTGTTCGTGATTGTGAAAGCGCATACCGAAATTCGCGTTTCCGATAGCTATTGATAACGAAGCACATTTTGTTAGTTCGCTCAATTGTGTGCAGCTGATGCCCACGTTACGCAAGCAAATAACATACCTTCATTCTTCGAAAAAGTACCCATCTTGATACCTCTTTGACTTACTGAGATATAGCCCTCATTCTATTGAGAATTCCACAAAGCATTAGAGAGGAATTTGTATGCCAGTGATAGAACAGAAATTCTTCTTACCTCCATTGTCAATCGCCAATCATTTACGAAATAGAAGCCGTCTCCCTCATTACCCACTGCAATATTTCGAACATAATCGTTTGGGCCATTGTATTGTTTGAATCCGCTGGCATGATCATCACGGGCACCTGGAATATCCTGGCCCCATGGGATATCCACTGAATTTGAAACATAATTCCTCCTGTTGTAATAGCATTCGCAGGGGTGAGGAACCAGCATTAAAACCAATTTCATATTGAACAATGTAACAATGCGTCAACGTACCTGATCGTATTATCAGTAGCATTTGGACCGATATCAATGCAATTTCCATAATTATCTACAGCCACGTTGGAAGCAATAGTCACATTACCCGTACCATCAAGGACGATGCATCGTTGATGAGAACCGCGGATAGAGTTCTGAGAAATATCGGTTCCCTGAAGGGACCCAGAGTAAAGAATATGAATTGGGAACCGGTCTGCTTCTCCACGTCTGCCCATATTATCAAACTGGACCCCAGAAACTATCTGCTGTTGATTTGGCGTATGGAGCACTTGAAGATAAGCACCTGGATCGAGAAGATATTAGTATTTTGTGTAAAGAAGAAAAAATTGTAAAATGTGCTGGGAAATCTAACTCTCACCTTTCCTGACATCAACTTCGTCTACATCACCAGCAATTCTTACATTTCTGGATACTAGAGCAACCTGCGTCCCCATAGTTGCGGATTCTTCAGTTGAAATGACAGGGATATAAGGAGGGTCCTTCAATCGAAATACCATTGTTCCATCATCATTGTCCTTCACATTATATATTTTAGATGTGAAGCCATTCGGTACTTCATTCCGATTAAAGCTGTAGAGAGAAGACGTGCCTACATGAACTTCAGAATTTTCTCCCCAGCAAAGAGCGTCTTCCTTCGCAACAACAAACTTGTCGATATACCCCTGAAAGAATTGGATACTCATGTCATCGTAGTCAATATCGAAGATCTTGTCTCTATCTCCATTGACAGCCATTCTGTATGTAACACGTGTTGATTCTGCAAGTTCCTTATCAACAGTAAACTTGCCGCTACAATATACGAACCCGTTAGAGAACTTTTGAGGTGGACATTGCAAGATGGTGCGGTGAAAGGCACTGCCATCGGACCTTGTCACTCTGAGGTACCAAAAGTAACTTTCATCAAACTCTGAATGTAACCTAACTCTTGCACTCGCCTCGTAGACAACACCTACGTCAAAACAGTTTGGGTTGAGATCTTGTTCAGGACTAGAATAAGAGTCTTTCCTTTTGTACATCGTCAAATACCTGTCATTGTTATCATCCTTCACCACGTCAAGTTTCGATTCCCAATGGACACTCCTCATAGGGTAAGGACTGAATCCATTATCTTCAGAGCCTCCATTCATCACAAGTTCACCACAGACGTCATTAGGATTGGGATACGATGACGCCCCAGGAAGAGCAATTTTAAAGTTGTCAAGAGTTATATCAGTACCAGCCTCAGGGCGATCAATTTGCAAAACGGTATACGTGGTGTTCTGCCAAAGATGGTCCTCTTTAAACCTGATCACACCAGTCCAATCATTCCATTGTCCATAGTTTGGTCCGTGTCTATCGCTCATGTGCAGCAAAGTATCATAAAAGCGACCCCCACCTGGTTTCCCAGCACGAATTGTCAACCGAGGGCAGTTCCACCTATCATAAAGTAACGAGAAGAAAGTTAATAATTTTAACTCTTGGTGTACCTTTGCCACATGCATGCATGTTAGATTGAACGTACCACCAAGGAGTGTCCGGGCTCCCAGTCTTACAGTAAGTTGGTTCGCCAACCTTACTTCCATCTGCTCTGTCCAACTTGATTCTTACCGAAAACAAATAATCTCTATCAGGCTCAAGGCACATCTGAGGCTTAATTGGAGTGATGTCAATCATCGGCCCTTGCTCCGCAGCTCCACGATTGGTAACTTTCAATGCCTTATCCTCCACATGGACGAACGCACCAAAGTACCCAGTCCAATTTCCAACAGAGTCGTCAAAATTGTACCTAAGCAATGTCGATCCTGATTGAGGACAAGTGGGAGGAAACTCTTCATATTTTGGAAAGTCATTGGGATCCTTATTGGGCTTTTTCAATACTTTTCTCAAGATAGGTGTGTGCGTCTTACAGGAGGAGGAGGGGAAGGCTTCAATTTTCAATTTTCCTCCAGCAACAAAGAACGGCTTTGGACCGAGATTGCACTCTCCGTCAGGCTGCTGTGCACATGCTTCCATATTCGGAGTATTGGTAGCCTTAAACATGATATCATCAGTACCGGTGATGTTAAAGACAACACCCTCGTTATTAGGAGTGATAACATCGTGATCCACCTTAATCTCGAGCTATAAATTCAGATTGAAAGTAACTATACGTGAGATTCGTTCTATGGGAAGCTTGATATTGTCGTCGCTCGTAATACTTACCTCTCCTTGGACAATAACATACGGTGTTCTAATGGTAACCTTTTTATTCGTAGGGAACAGGAGCTTTCCTTTGATGTTTATTCCACCAACAAGTGTGTATGTGCTGTCATTCATATCCCAGACGTAGCATTCACCACATTTAACCAAGAGAGGGTTGTTATTAGAAGGAAGGTTTGCCGAAACGTTGGTAGTACAGGGAGCACTTGCCAAGTTGATGTTACATTCAAGGGGATGAAAGGTACCAATAGTGGACGATACAAGTGAAAGCTTTCGGGATCTTTCCAAGAGGTCTGTAACCGAGATCTGCCTAACATCAGAATCGAAGAAGTCGACTTCGACGTTGGATTGAATTCCGTAGAGCTCCTCCTCCTCATCGATTGCTGGAACAACATCCCTGTGAGGGAGCTCAAGGGGAAAATCATTTTCACTGTAGACTTTGTCTTCACGAGGAAGGATAGTCCCAGCATTGGGAATGGACGCCGAAACGCCATCAGGGTCAACTGAAGAATCAGCGATGACATGAGTCGTGCCCCAAAGGATGACGACTGCAAGGATGAGATTCTGATGAAGCCTCATTGTTATTCCGTGCTTTGCGAATTTAGTGTACTGTTTCAAACCTTAACTGCTTGCCTCTTCAGTTTCAAGGAAGATTTTGTTCGTGTTGTGCTGATGCGTAACTTGGCTACTTGGTACGATAGAATGAAAGACGGGACCGAATCGATGGGTGATATGAGAGTGCAAAGGTCTTTAAAAAGTTGTATGTGTGGGTTATTAAAAATATGAGTGCAAAGACTTCAAAAAAACTGTATCTAAAATATAAAAGTGTGAACGCATTTTGGGAATTTTGTCCGAACATTTTTTGGTCTGGCCGACGAACGAATGCAGTACAATACAGATTTTTAGTGGATAAATGACAAATCAATCATTCTTCACTACTGGTGGTCCAGTAATAAATGTTCAGTATTTTGAATTTCCAGCTAGGTTTGTCGCTCGCTCGCTTGACAGAAAAAGAATGCAGACTGTTAGACCCATGATGGCACTATCCCGTCGATTTAGATATCAGGCTAATTTGGTCACGCTATTTGTAGACATTTTATATTCAATCATACCTCAAATTACTTAGAGTTGATGTTGGCATAGATTGGTTTTCAGCGAATACTGAGCAAACCATCGTTCAACACCAAATGAAGTTTCTTTTCACTAACACAGAAAGAGAAGGCCAACTTCAAACTGCCGTTGCAGTGAGTGGGTCATTTAGTGATTGGTGCGTGACGCCGTCATTGACTCCTAGTTCAACGGGAGAGATATCACACTCAACTGAAAAAAGCATCATGCCCGCATGTTGAATAATGTTGCAGTTTGAAGTTAAAACTTTTACAGCTTACAGCTCTTATATGTTCTGCGACGAGTCTCGAGGCGACCGCATTGTTTGTAATAGATACTCTCGCAAGCTTCATTGCATTTCTCACCATGAAGCTCAAATTTATAGTTTTAGGTTTGATATTATTTGACACACATTGAACATGTGCACTACACACTATTCTCACTACTGGTACAATACACGGCTGTAGGCCTACTACTGTACGT
>Ga0209712_10001661_pt1 | contig 18818 bp, 13 predicted proteins | sample ArcOceMetagenome_FD_187443 | JGI IMG/M metagenome (GOLD analysis project Ga0209712, IMG submission 187443) | Marine eukaryotic phytoplankton communities from Arctic Ocean - Arctic Ocean - Greenland ARC118M Metagenome (SPAdes) (version 2) | ecosystem: Environmental > Aquatic > Marine > Oceanic...
GTCTGCAACCACTACTTGATAAAATGGACGCTTTTTAGCGCCACCACGCTGTAAACGAATAGTAACCATATATGCCTCAGACTCGTTGTAGCGTTAACGTTAACTTAATTTACCTTTAATTCTGACAATTTCTAGCCAGATAAAAGGCCGCGGTATTTTACGGGTTTGGAGCAGTTATGCAAGTATAATTAGCACAAGAAGTGATATTATCGAGTCTGAATGACAGATATTATTTTACAGTTTAATCTTGATGAGCACATTTTATTAATAATCAACAAAACCAGTTGATTATTAATAGGAAAAACAAAAATATAGGTTAAGGCAATCCATCATACCTCAGTTAATGCATCTCCATAAATTCAGACCATTAACACCCTCCTACTTCGGAATTTAACGGCTTGGCAAAAAACAGCTACATGAGTATAATTTTATGTTTTCTTGGGACCACCACCCCAATTTCCTACTCAGTTAGTTAGACTCCATATTAGACATCAAGGCAGTTTTGCCTATCCTCAATGCCTAGGAACACTTCACCACAAAATAAAAAGTCATCAGGACTGTGTTTAAGCTATAAGAGACATAATTTAATCATGACTATGCCCTGTAATGGCATACTTCATTGTACAAACTTATGACATCAGCCTGCCAGGCTATTGGTGTTGTATCCAGACAAAAATGTAAATACAGCCCAAATAGCAGCAATTAGGGAACAGCTGTTCTACCCCACAAATAATGCTTTCAACGACCTGCCTCCTCATATCCACTATTCCCTGCAATAACATTCTCTATAGATTAAAAGCCACTAACAGTTTATAGATGGAGTCACATTAACTACTCAATATTTTAAGCGGTAATGACAAAGCTTCATTATCTATTTGACCCACAAACAAAATAACGGCACTTAAGCCACACAAAATGATGACACATCATAAAATATAGACGATGTGATAACTGACAAACACACCTAACATGGCTCCTAATGCGCAGGCGACTATACCTACGCAAGAGTTAATTGAAAACGCAATACTTTTAAGGACATGGCCACCATCTAAAGGCAATGCAGGTTACATATTAAACAAATTGAGTAACGCATTAAATACCGCCAAACCTGAGAGTACTCCTATATCGGTAAGCCAATATTCCACTAAACAAGCAATAGACAATATCAAGCCAAAAAATGACCCCATAATTGAAATAACAATATCTTGCCAGCGTGTATTAATTTTGTCATCACTGAGGGCCAAACCGACCACAAAAGGAACAAGGTAAAGACCTCTGGTTTTCAAACCAAGTACTTCATCGCTTCAATATGACCATATTCGTAAAACACCAGACAACATATCAGGGTAATCGAAAACTCAATAGGAAACTCAATAGAAAAACGACCAGCTATAAGCCGCTTAACTGCCTGCAGCAAATAACACTTTAATCACCTTGGCACTTTTAAAAAGTTTTGAACCCAGACCCGCCATACCCATAAAACTAAATTTCATCGGTTACTTTTTGCCTTGAATGATTTGCTTTTGCTCTATGTCTTTTTCAGTCAGTGTATTTTCATGCAATAGTTCATCATTCACTAATAGCTAGAGTTACAGTTCAAAATGCTACTATTACAAAGCACTATTGAGCACGACTTGAAGCTCGCCTTGTTCATTTTGAAGGGAAAATTGATGTGAAAAGTTATTATTGTCGGCATTGGCACTCACTTGCGAAACGCACTTCTCACCCCAAAAAAGTTGTTACCACTCGGCCATTGAACCTTCTAACTTAAGTGTTTTACCTAAATACTCTATCGCTAATAATTGCACTGCATAGTCTCAACAAATAAGACTTAGTCCAATTATTACTATATTTTCTGACGCAACAAGGTTTATCGACAATACAGGTTAAAAGGCAGATAAGAATATTTAGACTCAAAAAAGCAAGAGTAAGGTTCGCGCCATCGTCCAGCGCGGTTACCATATGCACTTCACCTTTCAGATCAGCTAAAGCTGTTCCGTATTTATCCAGTCAATACGGTCAGCAGCAAAAAATAGTAACCAGAAAATGTCGCTCGTTGCTAAAGTTCTTAACCGCAAAAAGTACCTTATTCTATCGGCGCTAACCGCGTTATCGTTACTAATATTTTCTACAAGCTTCACCAAAATAGCGTCCTGCGCGGCGGCCACTTACTATTTACCTCAAAACAAGTCGTTTTTAGCTGAACCTGAAAGGCCAGAACTGCCGTGGCGCTAGCACCAGAGATTAGAATTAGTTAGAGTCGTTAAATTTTAAAATAAAGAATTATCGTGTCTACTCTGTTAATTAGTTGACAGAGAAAATCGAGAGCTGAAGTGTCAGTGCAATTTATCTTAATTTGGACTGGGCTATATTCAGTAAAAATAAATTATTGATGGATTGAACTAATACAGATATTACCTCTCTGATTATATAGTTTATGTGTGTGTTCCCATTTTAAGCCTGATAATTTATCAGGCTTTTTTTTGCCTGCAATTTAACTGCACTTAATTAGCAGTGATTATCATGAGACATGCAGTCGCTAGATAAAAGTAGTGAATGGCTAAAAATGTTGAAACACAGAGAAATCGAGGGCACGGAGGAAGTATCAAAAGCTGAAATGCCGGGCAATTTATCTTAACTTAGGCTGAGCTACATTCAGTAAAAATAACAGTAAAAATAAATTATCGATGGATTGAACTAATACAGTTATTACCTCTCTGATTATATAGTTTATGTGTGTGTTCCCATTTTAAGCCTGATGATTTATCAGGCTTTTTTTTGCCTGCGATTTAACTGCACCTCGCCAATAGGTCAATCACGCGAAATATAGTCGCCAGCCAAGCTATTAGAGGTTAAACCACAGAGCACGCTGAGAGCACTGAGGAATAATCAACACGATGACTGTCCTGTTAATTTCGGTTTTTCAAAGAACCTGACCCAGCAAGTCTAACTGCCACTCTAGTTGGAATTGAATTGCTTTGTAATTTAATCGTTTTTGCTTTGGAGTTAGACGAAATAACCAACACTGCTTTATCAGTTTATATTTATTATTCGTAAATTATTAATGTTAAAGCATAGTAAGCGATCATCATTTCAATAAGTGTAACTGCTTGCGGGTATTTAATATTACCGGTATTTTTTCAGGTTTTTGGGGCATCAAGTGGCGGCATATAACAAGTTGTCAAAGTTCGCCCAAACAACGGGTTGGAAAAATACTCACCGGGCTTCGCATTTCCACCTTAACAAGGCGTTAGTAGCCCTTATCGTTTTGTTGTGGTTACTTGTAAATAGATCTACAAACTGGTAAATTTATAACACTGATTTTTGGGTAAGCTCTTAGCACAGTATTAGGGAATTGAGCATTTCATGTTTTTCAATTTCATCAATGTCGGTCTGCACAAATTTTCACTTCAAAAAGTTACGGCGTTGCTGCTATGAAAAGTTATGCGTCTTACTAATCAAACAGGGAGATTGAAATGGAAGAAATTCAAGTCACATGGAAGCATGCGATAAAAATATGGTGGAGTTGGCTATGGCGTGCAGTTTTATGGACGTTACCAACAGCGATGGCTCTTGGTTTTATTGTCGGCTTGATGATGGCGTCGTATGGTATCCCTATTGAACCATATCAGCTTTATTTACAAGCTGTCGGTGGTTGTATTGGCGTTTTCTTTGGCATCTATGCATTAAAAATAGTTTTAACCAAAAAAAGTTTCAATGGTTTCAGAATTGTATTAGTTAAAAAAATTGGGCCTGAACAGATAAACATTGACGCATAACAAAAAAATCAACTGGAAAACCACTCACTGCGGCTCCGTGTTTTCCAGTTATATCAGGCGTTAGGTATTACAAGTAAAGTCGCTGTGAAATATTTGATCTTTTTTATTATATTATTTATTCAAATTAATGCATCTGCGGGGGAAATATCTAAAGTATTTAGTGGTGGTATTTTTGAAACAAAATGAGGCCAATCAGTTAACGATATTAAAAATATTTCCCTCTACTAAATAAGAACGTGATCGCGACATTACTCAAATTTTTATTGAAGATAACCGTGAAGTCTCTGGGTTTAGTCGAGAGAGGAATCCGAAAATTAAGTTTTGTTTCGATTCTGAAAAAAGACCATGGTATAGCAGTTTACTTTGACGGTGATAAGTTTGCTTCAATACTCGTAATGTTAAGCACTATATTTGGTGAATATGTTAGACAAGGCACTAGCGGTGTTACTTATATACAATAGGAGTAGGATAATTCTTTAATAATAACCTTATCTGAAATACCTTCCTCACTCAGTGTAGATACAATCTTTTTATTGGTTATTACCGTTTAGATAAAACCCGATATATCAAATGATGAGTTGGGTTGTTAATCATACAAGCCATTCAAGTAGAAATTTTAACATTTGGATTTTGCGCTTTCGTAGCAATACTAACAGGACGCTCACGTTAATTTTTTGAAACACAGAGAAAATCGAGAGCACGGAGGAAGGAGCAAAAGCTGAAATGCCGGGCAATTTATTTTAACTTTGACTGAGCTATATTCAGTAAAAACAAATTATCGATGGATTGAACTAATACAGTTATTACCTCTCTGATTATATAGTTTATGTGTGTGTTCCCATTTTAAGCCTGATGATTTATCAGGCTTTTTTTTGCCTGCGATTTAACTGCACCTCGCCAATAGGTCAATCACGCGAAATGCAGTGGATAGATATTAGTAGTGAATAGCTAAAGATGTTGAACCACCGAGAACGCCAAGAGCACTAAGGAATAATCAACACGATAACTGTTCTGTTAATTTTTGCTTTTAAAAAAACTGACCCGTAGGTCGCAGTAAGTGTTGGCACATACTTTAGTGTTATGAAAAAACAAAGAGCACGCCTTATCTTTTAGTCAATAACATTAAAAAAATTACACCGCAGGTTTAATAAGTAAAAAAAAAGATCTTGGAGTTACCCAAGACCTTTTTTAATAAATGGTGCGGATGGAGAGACTCGAACTCTCACGACCTAAGTCACAGCCCCCTCAAGGCTGCGTGTCTACCAATTCCACCACATCCGCAATATAACTTTAAACTAGTTTGGTACGTCTTTTTCCTTAGGGGTCTCTACGGGCACATCAGCATCGGTAGAAACGGGTAAGGATTGTTCTGCAAAGGGCACGTCAGAATCAACGGTTTGTTCAGCAACAGGTACTTCCAGGTTCTGCCATTCATCTACTGACTTTTCCTTGTCTGCTGTTTGATTTCCCAAAATTAGACTAATAACAAAAAATAACGTAGCAAGAATGGCCGTCGTCCTAGTTAAAAAATTACCTGAGCCTGTTGAGCCAAACACGGTGTTCGAACCACCACTACCAAAAGATGCGCCCATACCCGCACCCTTTCCTTGCTGGATCAAGACAAAGCCGATCAACATAACCGCTACAATCAAATAAACAATAACTAATATTTCGTAAAAAACCATGTGCTGCCTCTACTGATTTGCCGCTTGACAAATACTTAAAAAATCTTCTGGATTTAAACTGGCACCGCCAATTAAACCACCGTCTACGTCTGCCTGAGAAAATAATTCTTGGGCGTTGTTACCCTTAACACTGCCGCCGTATAAAATAACTATATTGGCTGCAATGTTGTCATCTTGTTTTGCTAAATGTCCACGAATAAAAGCATGCACTTCTTGCGCCTGTGCTGGACTCGCTGTTTTGCCTGTCCCTATCGCCCATACAGGTTCGTAAGCTAACACGACATGAGCAAATTGGCTTATGCCAACTTCTAGCAATACAGCATCTAACTGCGCGGCGATATAGTCGAATAACATACCGTCATCACGCACGCTTTCGGGTTCACCTACACATAAAATTGGAATCAAGTTGGCTTTTAGAACCTGTCTGACTTTTAATGCAACCAATTCGTCGGACTCATTATTGTCTGCACGACGTTCTGAGTGACCGACAATCACGTATCGGCAGTTGAACTCATTAAACATAGCAACGGACACTTCACCCGTGTGTGCACCAGAATCAAATTGGCTAACATTTTGTGCTCCCAATTTGACTTTGCCATCAAATAATCCCATGTAAGGAAAGGGGGGACAAATCACCACATCCATATTATCGAGACTGGTAGCAGCAAGTTGTCTATGCATTTGCTCAACCAATGCTTTGTCGCCATTCATCTTCCAATTGCCAGCGACTAACTGCCTACGTTTACCTAGCTGCACATTATGCTCCGTCATGTTCCATCAATAAAAAAGCGCGCGAGATATTAACTAACTCAACGATAATATACAAGTGGCTTGAACTAATAATGCCATGTAAACCCGACTAGTCGGTTACTTTACGCACAGCATCAGCAATATATTCGGCCCAAGTACCGGAGTCCTGAGCATCATTGGCTTCTACCATCACTCTGACAAGAGGTTCGGTACCACTTTTACGTAACAATACTCGCCCTCTGTCGTCTAACGCTTTTTCTGCCTCCAACACTGCTTGAATGACACCTATGTCTTCTAGTGGTTTAGTCCCTTCGGAAAACCTCACATTAATCAGTGTCTGTGGATATTTAGTCATACCACGGCTCAATTCGTTTAGGGTCATGTTAGTATTTAACATCGCAGCTAAAACTTGTAACCCAGCCACTATGCCGTCGCCTGTAGAAGCTGCAGTCAAGTTCAGTACATGGCCTGACCCTTCACCGCCAATTGACCATCCTTTTGTCTTAAGTAACTCCATAACATAGCGGTCACCTACTTTGCTACGCACAAATGGGATACCTAGTGCACTTAGTGCCACTTCCAAGCCTAAATTGCTCATTACAGTGCCCACTACCCCACCCTTTAAATAACCGCTTTGAAGAGCATCTTTAGCAATGATATAAACAATTTGGTCACCATCAATCACATTACCTTTGTGATCGACTAACATTAAGCGATCTCCATCACCGTCCAGAGCAAAACCTAGATCAGCTTTATTTTTAATGACGCTTTCCGTCACCGCCTTCATTGATGTAGCGCCTACTTTACGGTTGATATTCAAACCGTCTGGTTCAGTGCCAATTTCTATGACCTCTGCACCTAATTCACTTAGCACATTTGGCGCAATATGATAGGTTGCACCATTGGCACAATCAACGACTATTTTTAAGCCTTTGAGTGACAATCTAGAAGGAAAATTACCTTTACAAAATTCAATATAACGACCCGCAGCATCAGAGATACGTACAGCTTTACCCAATTTATCTGACGCAACACACTCCATAGGTTTATCCATCTGCTCTTCAATAGCAATTTCTATAGCATCATCTAACTTCGTACCATTCGCAGAAAAAAACTTAATGCCATTGTCATAATAGGGGTTATGAGATGCACTGATCACTATGCCTGCTTCAGAACGAAATGTTTTAGTCAAATAAGCAATAGCCGGAGTGGGCATAGGTCCAAGTAACCCTATATTAATGCCTGCTGCCGACAAGCCTGCTTCCAGTGCAGACTCCAACATATAACCTGAAATGCGGGTGTCCTTGCCAATCAGTACTTTATTGGTTCCTTGACCAGCTAAAACTTTACCTGCAGCCCAACCCAATTTCATTACAAATTCGGGGTTGATGATGTTTTCACCGACTTTTCCACGGATACCATCTGTGCCAAAATACTTTCTATCGCTCATTGTTGTCCTTGTAAGCGCTTATCATGTTTATTATCTTAACAGCATCTACTGTCTCTTTAACATCGTGTACTCTAATTATTTGCACACCCTTTTGTGCAGCCAAGGTAGCAACTGCAACATTACCAGCTAAACGTTCGCCTATTTCTCGTTGTAACAAATTTCCAATCATCGATTTACGCGACATGCCTGCCAAAATAGGTACGTTTAATCTATGGAATTTTTCAAGGTTAGCTAACATTTGATAATTATGTTCAAGTGATTTACCAAAACCAAATCCAGGGTCAACAATAATTTTTTCAGCAGCAATCCCAGCTTTACGACAAATAGAAATACGATCCTGTAGAAACATCATCACATCCTTAACAACATCATCATAACTAGGGTTTTGTTGCATTACTCTGGGTTGCCCTTGCATATGCATAAGGCATACAGGTACTTTGGCTGCAACAGCAGCATCTAATGCACCTTTTTCTTGCAGTGCACGTACGTCGTTAATCAAGCTAGCACCAGCATTAATTGCTTCGGTCATCACTTGTGCTTTACTGGTATCTATAGAGACAATAGTATCGAAACGTTGACATATTAACTCGATCACCGGAATGACACGATCCAGCTCTTGTTGTACAGAAACATCTCGAGCACCAGGTCTGGTAGACTCGCCGCCTATATCAATAATGTCGGCGCCTTCACTTAACATTAAGCCCGCTTGAGCTAGGCTGTTTTCAAGTATGTTAAATGCACCACCATCGGAAAATGAATCCGGCGTGACGTTCAATATTCCCATTACTCTGGGTGAGGATAAATCTAAAAACTTACCTTTAAACTGCATGAACACTCAATATTTTATATTCCAAAGTCAAAAATTCCTCATAAAAAAACGCTCTGCTGAAAAATCAACAAAGCGTTCTCATAACATTCATTTGACTTAGCTTGTAGCGTCGCCAGGCTTACCTACATTAGGTTCCACTGGTTTAGTATCTTTTTTGTCTACATCCGTTACAGTAGCACCGCCCGAGGTATTATCACTATCATCTTTATTATCTCGCACCCAATCTGCAGGAGGTCTTGGCTCTATTCTTGCCATTAAATCATCAATTTGTTTGGCGTCGATAGTTTCATATTTCATCAAACAATCTTTCATTGTTTCCAAAACATCACGATTTTCTGTCAGAATTTTTTCTGCTCGTTCGTAATTTCGGTCAATAATAGATTTGATTTCAGCATCGATAGCTCGGGCTGTGTCGTCAGACATATTCTTAGATTTTGCCATACTACGGCCAAGAAATACTTCACCTTCTTCTTCGGCGTATAACATAGGCCCCATTTTTGAAGATAAGCCCCACTGAGTTACCATTTTACGAGCGATATCTGTGGCACGTTCGATATCGTTTGAAGCGCCAGTCGTCACGCCATCTTCACCTAAAGTCATGCTTTCTGCGATACGCCCACCAAACAAACTAGAGATCATGCATTCTAGATGTTGTTTGCTGTGACTGTATCTGTCCTGTTCTGGCAGGTACATAGTGACCCCTAGCGCTCTACCGCGAGGTATTATTGATACTTTATATACTGGATCATGCTCAGGTACCATGCGTCCTACAATAGCGTGTCCCGCTTCATGATAGGCAGTATTGGTTTTTTCTGCCTCAGACATCACCATGCCCTTGCGTTCAGAGCCCATCATGATTTTATCTTTAGCTTTGTCAAACTCATCCATTGCTACAACTTTTTTGCCTGTACGAGCTGCAAACAAAGCGGCTTCATTAACTAAATTGGCTAAGTCAGCACCAGAAAATCCTGGGGTACCACGGGCAATTAAGCTAGCTTGGACATTGTCACCTAAGGGCACTTTACGCATATGCACTTTGAGGATTTGTTCACGACCACGAATGTCAGGCAAACCCACTGTTACTTGGCGGTCAAAACGGCCAGGTCTTAGTAAAGCCGGGTCAAGAACGTCAGGACGGTTAGTTGCTGCAATAACTATAATACCTTCGTTACCTTCAAAACCGTCCATCTCAACTAACATTTGATTAAGTGTTTGTTCTCTTTCATCGTGCCCGCCACCGACACCAGCACCACGTTGGCGGCCCACTGCATCAATTTCATCGATAAAGATAATACAAGGAGCTGATTTTTTAGCTTGCTCAAACATGTCACGCACACGAGATGCACCGACACCTACAAACATTTCTACGAAGTCTGAACCTGAAATGGTAAAGAAAGGTACTTTTGCTTCACCAGCAATGGCTTTTGCTAGCAAGGTTTTACCGGTTCCAGGAGGACCTACTAATAATATACCTGTGGGTATCCTACCACCTAGTTTTTGGAATTTGCTTGGGTCACGAAGAAAATCAACTAACTCGACGACGTCTTCCTTAGCTTCATCACACCCCGCGACATCGGCAAAAGTGGTTTTCACTTGATCTTCACCTAGTAGCCGCGCTTTGCTTTTCCCAAAAGACATAGCGCCTTTACCCCCGCCACCGCCTTGCATTTGGCGCATAAAAAAGATCCACACACCGATTAACAACAACATCGGGAACCAAGATATAAATATCGAGGTTAAAAGAGATGACTCTTCTGGCTCTTTACCAAAAACCGCCACATTGTTTTCAATCAACTCATCCATCAGAGCAAGGTCTGTATAAGGAATAATGGTAGTGAATGACTCACCGTTACGTTTTACACCATTAATTTGCCCTGTATTTTTGTCGATCGTGGCACTGCTAACCACACCATTACTAACATCACGTAAGAATAACGTATAATCAGTATTGGTTGATTTAGATTCAGTGCCAGAGAAATTTTGGAAAACTGACATCAATACGACAGCGATGACCAGCCATAAGATTAAATTTTTTGCCATGTCGCTCAAGTTGTTAAACCTCTGTTGTTACTAGAGTATAATAGACTCTATGAATTGCGTCTCGCGCCTTGTTACTAAACAAAGACTAGACTACTATAATTTGTATCCTGTCGCCACCAGATAAACCTCTCTGGAACGCGCTCGGGATGATTCAGGTTTTCTTGTCTTTAACGTTTTAAACGCTTTTTGTAACTCTTTCATAAATGGTTCAAACCCTTCCCCCATAAATACTTTTATCACAAAGCTGCCATTTTTTTTCAAAACTTGGTGACACATGTCAAAAGCTAACTCTCCTAAATACATCGACTTAGCTTGGTCTATTGCATCGTTGCCACTCATGTTCGGTGCCATATCAGACATTACTACATCTACGTTTTTCCCACCTATTTTGTTCAATAATTCATTTAAAACATTTTCTTCACGAAAGTCGCCTTGAAGAAACGATACGCCTGCCAAGGGATCCATTGGTAAAATGTCACAGGCAATGACCAAGCCATCATCACCCACCACTTTAGCCGCGTATTGCGACCAACCACCTGGTGCGGCACCTAAATCGACCACCGTCATGGAGGGTTTAATCAAACCATCTTTTTGTTGAATTTCTTCTATCTTAAATCCAGCTCTTGATCTCAGACCTTGTTTTTGTGCTTTTTGCACAAATTTGTCATCAAAATGTTCTTTTAACCACCGCTGGCTACTAACAGATTGTTTATTTTTACTCATTGACCTGTCAAAAACACTGTATTCAAATTTGGATTAACTGTTAGATGGCGCTAGAATAGATATTTTCAACCATCCATCTTTAACAAATTTGTAAGAAAAACTAATCAATGACTTTATCAAACAAACAAAAACAGTACCTTAAGGGTTTAGCCCACTCATTAAAACCAGTAGTTCAGTTAGGCAACAATGGCCTTACTGAAGGGGTTTTAGCCGAAATAGACGGCGCTATCAAGCACCACGAACTAATAAAAGTAAAAATACCCACAGATGATAAAGAAGAGAAAATTTTAATCATGGATGCCATTGTCAGAGAAACAGGGGCCGCCAAAATACATGCTATTGGACATATATTGATTTTATATAAATCAAGCGATGACAGAAAAATTGAACTGCCTAAGCGATAGTGTAATATTAGCAATGAACGGATGCCGTAGATATCCACTGCGGTGATGCACTTTTGTAAAGGATTAATAACGGCTTTGTATTTCATTTATCACTGTGAGATCTGATAACTAGCAGCAGGGGCTATCCTAATAAGATGGCAGTCTAGTCTGTGTAGGAGCAACAATAACAGTTGGCGTGTGTATGGCGCCAATCGTTTGGGGTCATCTAAGAAGTGTCAATGTTGTGTTTTACGTTGAAAGTAAAGGTCAGCACATCACCTTTAAGGATAAGTTAATATTACGGTGGCCGGAATGCGATTTGACAAAAAAAAAGTAGTAAATGTATGCTATGGCCACCTAGTTTTACTTGTATTGACTCCACTTAACCTAGTAAAAACAGACAAGAAAGAATGTGATGCGATGCACATGTTGCCAGCCATCTTAGCTGGATATTATTTATACACTGATTTGGGTGTAGCCCCACAAGGATCAAACAGTTAGAATTACGAAGCAAGTCGGCTTATATTTTAGAAACAAAAAGTTAACTCCAGCGCCTATTTTATACTCTGACAACTCATTTTATACTGCAACAAGTAAGTATTGTACAAATACTCTGGTATTGCCGTTTCAGAACCAACAATTGAGGTGAGTAGATAATATTATCTGATTTTATTGAAGAAAATTTATCTTTTATCAGCATAATGTTGACACCACCCAGTTAAAAATCACTCAAAGACCAATTAATTATAAGCAAACTCGGTTTGCACTACAAAAATGTCGATTAGCGGGTTTTCACAAGTACTTTTCAACATGATGACTATCAGATGAGGCAGCTATTATATTGCTTCAAAAGTAGGCCTTGATCCTACATTTAATCTGGTATGTTGAGCGAAGAAGATACTGAGAGTGAATCTGTTGCAAAGAAATAGTATTTAACGTTTAAGTGTTCTTATAATATCTTCATTTAGGGTTATATAAATTATACCTTGCCGAACTCTACTGTAGTCTCCTTCAGCGTTACTTAGTACGGATATATTAAGGATATATAGTAAGGATAGATTTATTCTATTGAATTACTTAAAGATAATGAATCAATAGCGTAAAACCCATACAAAGCAGAGATTTTAGTTAAGAATGTAAATGATACTCAGCTTTAAAATTATTTATGGATGCAGGTGTATTAAAACCAATATTCATGTCTCGGCGTTAGGAACCTTATTAAGCATTTATGTAACCTCGAATGATTGGTCCAATACTTTACGAATATTCAACTTTATGAAGCATTATTTTGAATAAAAAAATTAACTTAAAACATTAAATTGTGTACGTTAAGTTTTATATTCTAAATATTTTAGAGTAATGTCAATGAACATCACCTGGCAAAAAAATAGCTAATGATGTGTTAAATTATAACCCCTCTTCAAAATTCAGCTGTCCCACTTCAAAGGCACTTTTAAGTACCCAAGTAAGAACATCTATCAGTGGTATAAGTGCTGTAGAGTTTTAAAAAGGCATAAAGCCTGCACAAATTAAATGAGGGCGCCATTCGACGAGCTATCGATGCAGAATATAATTTGACAATTGAACAGCCCTCGAAAATCGGTTGAACTACTTGAAGCTTAATAACGGCATCAACCATCAACTATGTCCGCCAATAAAGTACTCAGAAGAATTATGTTAAAGTTTTTATTACTATAAAAATGTTCTATAACGAGTCAAATAAAAATTAACGAACACAATGCAAAGTTGTCTATCATTTAAAAAGCAAGACTTGATGTAATAGAAATAAATACTTGGATCGCCATTTTAAATAATGAAAAAATTTTTACTCAGAACATAATTATGGCTTGATAAACGTCCCTCTCAGAATAACCCTTTTGGCTTAACGTTATTAAAACAGGCTTATAAAAAAAAAGATATTTGTATTAAAATGCGTGACTCTATTTGGAACGATTACTAATCGTCATCATAGCTTTGCATTGTTAGCCTTCTCAGTGAGCAAGCTTTGCCAAAAAATAAGTTAACACGTGAGTTTTGTCATGTTTGATTTTGATTATTTTAATAATAACTATACTCGCCTATGCGAGCGATTAAGTCCTCACAATCACAGTAAGCAATACAAAAGCAACCTGCTGAAAACGCTATCATTGGTTGTTTGAGCAGTGAAGATTTTGGTGTTTTATTACCGGGTTGTAAAAATCATTTAGCCACATACATAACTGAAAAATGCCGTAAAGTAATTGAAAAGATTGAGACTTCAACCACTGGCTATCAGTTTATTGACTGCAAGTTTCTTGTGTGTCTGATATATCAGTTTGTGGTTATGGATCTACCACCTTATTGGCTAGGACCGATACAGCCCTTTATCTATCTGAAGATTTAGGGCGTAATCAGGTTCAACTAGCAAGTAAATGTATTCGCTTTTTATACCTAAGGTTTATTGACTAGGAGGAGTAGATACATCACTTAATGATGATGTCCGCCAACGCCGTGAGCGTGACCATGTTCAATTTCTTCATCGGTTGCTGCGCGCACATCTTCAACTTGAAATTCAAATTGAAGGGTTTTACCTGCTAAAGGATGATTAGTATCTACTGTCACCATAAATTTCCCTACTTTCAGAATTGTCACTTCACGCTGGCCTTGCTCTGAATTAACAACAGCCGTCATCCCTGCCTTCCACTTTGGCTTCTTATCTTTACTGACTAGATGTTTGACCGATATACGTTGTTCGCTATCTGCTTGGATCTCACCATAGGTTTCCTCGGCTTCTAGCTCCACTTCAAGCACGTCGCCCTTTGACATAGACTCCAAAGACTTTTCAATACCAGGCATCATATTATTATAACCATGCAGATATGCAACGGCTTGTTCGCTAAAATTAGACTCTAATTCTTTGCCGTCTAAATCTTTTATTCGATAGTGGAACTTTACGACACTGCCTTTTAATATTTGCATAATATAAACTTATAAATTTAAAATAATCAGGGGGAAGATCTTACCAGAATAAACTTTGGCTGTTGACATTTGATCTCAGTATTTCGTCAATCATCATCTGTACCCGAAACTATATTTGCAATATTAAGTAAACTTAAAACGGCCATATAGTTAACTGAACCTTTAGGATATCTGCCTTTGCTATTATGTATACCTGCATCTTTGTCCATCAATAACTCCAAAGCATCATCAACAGTTTCAACCACACAAATATGAAATTTCTGGGCTTTTACTGCCGCCAGTACTTCTTTATCAAGCATAAGATTAACTTGATTAGACTTAGGAATAATCACCCCTTGCTTACCCGTTAATCCGCGATGTTGGCAGAGTTTAAAGAACCCCTCTATTTTTTCATTCACGCCGCCCACAGACTGAACTTGGCCATATTGATTGATTGAGCCAGTAATGGCTAAGTCTTGACGAACAGGCATTTTAGTTAACGCAGAAATAAGCGCGACTAATTCTGCTAACGAAGCACTATCACCATCAATGTGCCCGTAAGATTGCTCAATGGCGATATTAGCAGATAAAGTCAATGGAAATAATTGTGCATATTTATGACCTAAGTATCCCGTTAATAACATCACCCCTTTAGAGTGGCTGGGCTGTCCGAGCTCGACTTCACGTTCGATATCTACCACGCCATTGGATCCTGCATAAACTGTCGAAGTAATGCGCGCAGGTGTTCCAAACATACTATCGCCAATTTCTAGTACAGTCAGACCATTAACTTTGCCTACATCGACACCTTGCGTAGCAATAAGAATTTGGCCCTGTTTAATATCGTCTAATACAGCTTCACTGACCCGTCCAGTACGGTGTGTCTTGGCGGCTAAAGCGTCTTCGATGTGAGTGACATCCAGTTCTTGAGTATTTTGCTTTCTGCAAAAAAAATCAGCTTCACGAAGTAGTTCAATTACATCCGAAAAGCGCGCAGATAATCGTTGCTGATGTTCCGCCAAACGTAAACTATATTCTACTAGTCGATACATAGCTTTAGCTGAAATACTCTTTAAGCCAAGTTCTTCAACCTGAATTCTTACCCTGCCAACAAAATCAAATAAGGTCTTTTTATCCAAAGGAATTTCATGGTCAAAATCAACCAATACCCTAAACAATTCATAGAATTCATCGTCGTAATCTTGCAAGGTATAATACAAGTCACGAGAACCTAATAATACCACTTTGACATCTATGGGTATTTGTTGTGGATTGAGTGTGATGGAATTCACCATACCCACCTCATGTTGCGGCAAGTCCATTTTAAGGGAGCCAAACTTTAGAACTAACTTGAGAGTTTCCCACGCATATGGTTGTTCAATGAGTTTGTCCATATCTAATAGCAGATATCCACCATTTGCTTGGTGTATAGCACCTGGGCGGATCATACGATAGTTGGTAAAAACCGAGCCTTGAATATTGGTATACTCGACCCTACCAAACAAATTTTGATGGGTGGGATTGGGCTCATACATCACAGGAGAACCGCTATTTAAATCGTGGGAAACAATAACATTGGGTAAATATTGTTCTTCTAAAATAGCTCGTTTATCGTATTCGTCGTGTTTTTCGTCTTTTTTATCGTCAGCTAAAACTTCAACCACTGTTTCTACTAAATGTGATTTAAGTTGCCGTAAAAATTTTAATATAGCCAAGTCAGATGAATACTTGTGTTCTAGATCTTTTAGTAAGGGCCTAATTCCCTGCTCTGCCGTTTCTTTTTTTAACGCTCTGAATTTTTCAGCTGTGGCACGTTTCCATTTGGGTAATTCAATTAACGCTTCGCTTAACTTGTCTTCCAGTTCATCGATTAAATGGTAATAAAGTTGTCGCTGTTCATCAGACACTTTAGCAAAATTATCGTCGGTGACAGGTTTACCATCAACAATCGGCGAAAAAGTGATATTACCGCTCTCTTCATACAAGGCTACACTTTTTTGTTGCGCTTGTTTTTCCACTTCATTAATGGCTTTGTTATATCTATGGTCAAATTCTCGGGTGATGGCTGCTTTTTTACGCTGATAACCGGGATTATCGAATGCTGCTGGAAAAGTATCTAATAATTCATCAATTAAATTTTCCATGTCTTTGTGCAGTTTTTTACTTTCTCCTGCCATCAACCTTAGGGAAAACGGTTCGCGCTCATCTTCAAAATTATTGATATAACACCAATCATCAGGTGTAACAGTTTTATTCACGTATTTATCAATAAATTCATGTACCAATGTAAAACGCCCGGTGGCTTGTTCCCCCATCACATAAAGATTATATCCTCGGGCATCTATACCTAAACCAAAAGACAATGCGTCACGCGCTCTATCCTGGCCTATGAAAGTGGAATATAAGGCTTGTTGATCTCTCAGAGCTTGATTAATCAATCGTCTACTGGGTTTTGCAGTCAGCTGCTGCAGATGTAAGGCATATTTGCTTTGCATGTTAAAAGACTTATTACTACAAATTAGGAACATGCCAATTAGTGAAACCTGTAAACAACAGGCTGTCAAACGGATACGAAAATAATATGGAGAAGTGACTATTTTTAATACAAATAGAACGGGATATCTACACACGGCATAGATTTTTCAATCGATTAAGGTTTGACCTTTACGATCTAAATAACTTAATACATCTAAAAATTTCAGAATAAGCTCGATAAATCACGTATTTACTATTGTTAGCAAGGGATACGCTAAGGTACTCTAGCCAGATAACTTTCATATCATTGTTTAAGGTCTTTTTGACCTTATCCCTCTAGTCACGGAAATCTTTTTTAATGGCCGAAAAACAGTACCAACCTCAAGAAATCGAAAAAGAGGTTCAAGCCTATTGGGAAAATCAGCAGACCTTTAAAGCAATTGAAGATGCTGGAAAAGAGAAATTTTATTGTCTTTCTATGTTCCCTTATCCAAGTGGCCGTTTACATATGGGCCATGTGCGTAATTACACCATTGGTGATGTGATTAGCCGTTATCAAAGGATGCTAGGTAAAAATGTACTTCAGCCAATGGGTTGGGATGCATTTGGACTGCCTGCTGAAAACGCAGCCCTTAATAATAATACTGCACCAGCCAAATGGACCTATTCAAATATTGAATATATGAAAACCCAATTAAAAACATTGGGGTTTGGATACGACTGGGATCGCGAAATAGCCACCTGTAAAAAGGATTATTACCGCTGGGAACAATGGTTTTTTACACGTCTATTCGAGAAAGGTTTAGTTTATAAGAAGAACGCCACTGTTAATTGGGATCCCGTAGATCATACGGTTCTCGCTAATGAGCAAGTGATTGATGGTCGCGGTTGGCGTTCTGGCGCCTTAGTTGAACAAAAAGAGATCCCTCAATGGTTTCTTAAAATCACCGACTACGCAGAAGAACTGGTCAACGATTTAGAGCAACTAGAAGAATGGCCAGAACAAGTTCGCGCCATGCAAAAAAACTGGATTGGCCGTTCAGAAGGTGTAGAAATAACCTTCAAACTTGAACAAACAGTCGCCCAGCTCACAAGTTTTGATGTATATACTACACGCCCAGATACTTTATTAGGAGTGACCTATGTTGCTGTTGCAGCGCAACATCCTATTGCATTAGAGGCAGCCAAAAATAACAAGAACTTGGCAGTATTCATTGATGAATGCAAAAATACCAAAGTAGCCGAAGCTGATATGGCCACCATGGAAAAGAAAGGCTTCGCTACAGGTTATTTTGCTATTCACCCGTTAACAGGGAACAAGGTACCTGTTTGGATAGCCAACTTTGTATTAATGGGATATGGCTCAGGTGCGGTTATGGCCGTACCAGGTCACGATCAACGTGACTGGGAGTTTGCCACTAAATATGGTCTTGAAATAAAGCAGGTCATTCAAAATGATGCTCATAGTACTGTTGAGTGTGATGTTAACCAGAGAGCGTTTACAGAAAAAGGCCTATTGATAAATTCTGGCGAATACGATGGTCTGACGTCAATGGAAGCTTTTGATAAAATTGCACAAACTCTTAGCGACCAAAATAAGGGTAAAAAGAAAGTCAATTATCGTTTGAGAGATTGGGGCGTATCACGACAGCGTTACTGGGGCACACCGATCCCTATGTTAAATTTAGAAAATGGCGAATCCGTACCTGTACCCAGTGACCAATTACCAGTCGAATTACCAGAAGATGTGCATATGAATGGGGTTAT
>Ga0209712_10001664_pt1 | contig 18787 bp, 20 predicted proteins | sample ArcOceMetagenome_FD_187443 | JGI IMG/M metagenome (GOLD analysis project Ga0209712, IMG submission 187443) | Marine eukaryotic phytoplankton communities from Arctic Ocean - Arctic Ocean - Greenland ARC118M Metagenome (SPAdes) (version 2) | ecosystem: Environmental > Aquatic > Marine > Oceanic...
TGATTCTACAAAATTTGAATCTACAGCTAGACTCTACTTCTTAACATTTCCAAAGAATGATTATAAGAAGATGGTTCTCTTTAAAGGACCACATTTCTTTCATGAAAAAGAAAAGGTTAGTGAGCAGTATTGGAATAGAAGATTTTCTGTAAACACTATCGATTATAATAACGATGGTGTTAAAGAAATATCTATTAGCTATAAAAAAATTAATCGAGTTTATTTCTATTTAAGTAAAGGCCTGTGGACAAAAATCTAAGCGGCTTTCTTTCCACCATCTTTTTTATCTTTATCATCAGGCTTATTTTGATAGTCACTTAATTTTGCTACGTTATCATGCTTAGTAACTTGTACTTCTGCTGCTGTTTGTTCTTGTACTACCTCAAGAGATTTAACTGATCTTGCCATTGCAAACCACATAAAAAACGGAAGAGTGATGAATGCCAATAGTGTAGAAGTTGCAAGCCAAGCTGGTGTTTGATTTGTTTGTTCTACATTCGCTTTAGCAGGAATTTTTCCCTGAATAAAGTTTCCAAAGTTAAACTGTACCTCTGTTCCGATTGAAGTCGTTTTATAGCTTTCTGGCTCAACCCCTACAACATCTTCAACAGCTGGTTTTCTTGCTATCGCTGATCCTGCAAATGCTAGAGTCATAAATACTGATAATACTAATAAAATACGTAACTTCATAATGTTCTCCCGAGTACACTTCTTAAGTAAATAATCGGTAAATGCTTGTGTTTTCTTTAGTTTATATTTAAAAATAGAAAATATTACCATTTTATTTATTTATATAAGTAAAACTCCTAAAGTATTGATCAATTTACCCCGATATGATTATTAAGTTAAACCTTGTCAAAAATATAGGTAGGACATGAAAGAGTTTACAGCAATTACAGTTTTAACATTTATCTTCTCTTACACGCTAGGACAATTCGGCTTTTGGTCTGAATTTAAAGAGAGGGCGAAAACGGTTCACAATTATGAAGCTCGCTCCCTTGAATTAGCAAAAGAGGTGAGGCTGTTGAAAAAACAAAACGGTACCCTTGAAGCAACAGTATCAAAGTTGACTCTAGAGAAGGAACACTTAGGTATGAAGCTCTCAAATAAACATAGGACTATCGCTAGTATTCCCAGAAAGTCAGCGAATGATCTTGTTAACTTTGAAGTTTTCAAATGGTCAGCTGAAAAATTACTTGGAATTGGTGAGAAAAGCCTTCATTTTAAAAAGTATGAAAAATCAGCTCAGTACTATAATAAATTAATTAAAGCATATCCAAAACATGCACTTATTAATGACAAAGTTTTATTTGAGGCGGGTATTGCCGCTTATGAATCTGCAGAACATTATGGTTGGGCAGTAAATCACTTTGAAAAAGTTGTTAAGACATATCCATCATCAAAGTTATATAGAGGAGCTAAACTGTGGTTAGCTCTTTCTCACTATCACCAAGGTGATATGAAGAGTTTTATGGGAACTGTTGAAGAATTTAGATCTAAGTATAGAAATACTAAAGAGTGGAAAGTTCTTAGTAAGTATTATGAAGACATTGCATACAAGTATAAAAAATAGGAATTGATTATGAGATATATTGCTTTATCACTAATGATAATGATTTTTTCAGCCCCAACTTTTGCAAAAACAGTTGCAAGAGTTTTAGGTATTGAAGGAAATGCATTTAGTTTCAGTAGTGGTGGAAAATCTAAACAGTTATCTTATGGTGGTAAGATTCAAGATATGACTGTAATCATGGTAGAAGATGGTTCTCAAGTCTCTCTTAAAGATGAATATGGACGCGTCTTTCATATGGCCGGCGGAACACAAGTAAAGTTCTTCCACCAAATGTTGGAAGTTGAAAAAGGTTATATTTGGGTTTCATCAACGATCTCAGATTCAATTGGAACTATTAATTCAGCTAATTCAATTACAAAATTTACTCAAGGTCAGTTTATATATTCATTTGATAGTTCTCAAGATAAAGCACAAGTTTTAGTTCTATCTGGTAATGTTCAATTCTCAAATACTGTAGAACCAGATATTATTGTTGATGTTCCTGCTGGGCATTTTTCGTTTGTTAAGCATGATTATGAAAAGGGTCTTCCAAGGCGAGCGACTAGAGTAGGTTTAACTTCATATAAAAGTATTAAAAAAATATTCAATAACAATGAGCTTATAAAGCACCAAGTGTTTGATAAAGCTTTTGGTAATGATGAAATGAAAGTTAATTCAGGATCAAGCAGAGCTATAGCTTCAGTGCCTGGAAGTGAAAAAGTTAGAAAATCAAAGTCTAGATCTAGAGGTAAAGTTGTATTTGTTGAAACATCAATAAATGGACGAATTCCTGCCTCAGCTGGATCAAGTCCTATGGATTATTATAAGAGTATTCAAAAGACTAATAGGAATCCTAAAAAAAACGAGAAAACTGCTCAAGTTCGTATGTTTGGATTCGATGAACTCTCAGCAGTCGACCCAAATAGAAAAAGTCTGAGAATAGTACCTGTTAGACGTAAGGTTAAAGTTTCAGCGAAACCAATCATTGAAGAAATAAAACGTCTTCCAAGATCTGCTAACAGGCTACCAGCATCAGTTAATTCCAGTAGCATGGTTAATGACTTAAAGAATGACTCACTATTTGAGAAAAGCTTAGAAAAAAGTATCAATACAAATCAGAGACACCCGAAAGAGACAAATCAACTTATTGATGAATTAAAGAGCTTTGACCAGACATATCAAAAACAGTATTAATTTCGTTCCGCATATATAAACATCTGAATTTATGGTAAAATCTTAAAGAATAATGTATTTTTTTTAAAGGGTTATACCATGTTTTATACTGAAGAGCCGGGACTTACATACGATGATGTCCTCCTTATGCCAAATTATTCTGAAATCTTACCTCACCAAGCAATTTTAAAAAGTCGTTTTAGTAAGAATATTACTTTGAATATTCCTATTGCGTCTTCTGCTATGGACACAGTTACAGAATCATTAACCGCAATTACTATGGCCCAAGAAGGTGGAATTGGTGTTATTCATAAGAACTTATCTCCAGATGCTCAAGCTTCTGAAGTGGATAAAGTAAAAAAATATGAATCAGGAACCGTTATGAATCCAGTAACAGTAAATCCTGAAAATACATTATTTGAAGTGAAATACTTAGTTGAAAAACATGGTTTCTCTGGCTTTCCAGTTTTAGATGATGGAAAAGTCGTTGGTATAATAACAAACAGAGATATTCGTTATGAAACTGATAATAGAAAAAAAGTTAAAGAGATGATGACTGATCAGGATCATTTAGTAATTGCTCCAGAAGGTATTAATTTAGAAGATGCTAAAAAAATTCTTCATGCTCACAGAATAGAAAAACTTCCAATTATAAGACCAGATAGGACTCTAGCAGGTCTAGTAACTGTTAAAGATATTGAAAAATCTATTGCTTATCCAAATGCAAATAAAGATAAGTTAGGTCGTCTAAGAGCGGCGGCAGCTATTGGCGTCGGTGAAAAAGAAGCTTTAAGAGCAAGAGCCTTAATCGAAGCAAATGTTGATGCGGTTATTATTGATACGGCGCATGGACACTCAAAAGGTGTAATGGAAATGATTAAAACTGTTAAAGATATAGCCCTTGAGTTAGAAAAAGAAATCGATGTTGTGGCCGGAAATGTAGCTACAAAAAAAGCATGTGAGGACTTAATTAAATCTGGAGCTGATGGGATTAAAGTCGGAATTGGACCAGGTTCAATTTGTACCACAAGAATAATCGCAGGAATCGGTGTTCCTCAACTGCAAGCTTTACTTGATTGTAGAGATGTTTGTTTAAAAGCTGATATTCCTTTTATTGCTGATGGTGGAATTAAGTACTCAGGAGATATTGTTAAGGCCCTCGCTGCTGGAGCAGAGACCGTAATGATTGGTTCTTTATTTGCTGGAACTGATGAAGCTCCAGGTGAGCGAGTCATTTATCAAGGTCGCGCTTATAAACTATACCGAGGTATGGGTTCAATGGGGGCCATGGTTAAAGGGTCAAAAGATCGTTATGGCCAAGGCGGAGTAACAGACGAAGATAAACTTGTTCCAGAAGGTATTGAAGGACAAGTAGCTTATAGAGGACCACTCTCAGAAAATATTTACCAACTTCTTGGCGGTATTAGATCTGGGATGGGATACACAGGAGCGCAGACCCTTAAAGACTTGAGAGAGAAAGGAAAATTTATTAAAATTTCTCCGGCTGGTCTTAAAGAGAGTCATCCCCATGATGTATCAATAACTAAAGAAGCCCCAAATTATAGAATATAATTATAATATAAAAGGACGATAGAATGAGCGATGTATGGATTGTTGATTTTGGATCACAGTATACTCAGTTAATTACAAGGAAATCAAGAGAGTTAGGGTTTTCAAGTGTTATTGTAACTTACGAACTTGTTGTAGAAAGACTAAAAAATAACGAAAAACCACTGGCCTTTATCTTGTCCGGTGGACCACAGTCAGTATTTGAAGATGATTCTGATTACTCCGTTATCTTTGATACTAAGCTTCCAGTCCTGGGTATTTGTTATGGTATGCAAATAATATCTCAATACTTTGGTGGAGTTGTTGAACGTGGTCATCAAGGAGAGTATGGCCATGCACTTGTTCAAGCAGAAGGTGGTTTTTCATTCCCATTAATGCCGAAAAAAATAAATGTATGGATGTCTCACTTCGATCATGTGGCAAAGGCTCCAGATAATTTCACAGTGATTTTAAAATCAGAAAATGGTCTTCTTTCTGGTATTGAAAACCCTGAAAAAAAAATAATGGCCTTGCAGTTTCACCCAGAAGTTAATCACACTGAGCATGGTAAAGACATTTTAGAACATTTCTTTAAAGATATTGCAAAGCTTGCTCCGAACTGGTCAGACGATGTAATGTTAGAGCAGTGTCGAGCTGAGATCGCTGAAGTAAAAGGGAAGAAGGTTCTTTGTGCTTTTTCTGGAGGAGTTGATTCACTAGTTGCGGCTACAGTTGCTCATGAAGAACTTGGAGATGATCTTTATTGTTTTTTTGTGGATAACGGACTTTTAAGACCACAAGACTTACACCATATTGAACTTTTACAAAAAAAGACGCCTCTTAATATTGAAGTCATTGATGCGAGTGAATTGTTTTTAACAAAACTTGAAGGTGTCTCTGATCCAGAAAAGAAAAGAAAAATAATAGGAACGACTTTTATTGAAGTCTTTGAAGAGAAAGTTCACGCTTTTGAAGCAGATCATGGAATTAAGTTTGAATATTTATTACAAGGAACTTTATATCCAGATGTTATTGAATCAATTTCACCTCATAAAAAAAATGGAAAGTCGGTTACAATAAAATCCCATCATAATGTAGGGGGATTACCAGAGAGAATGCACTTAAAACTGCTAGAACCTCTTAAATTCTTATTTAAAGATGAAGTAAGACAACTAGGTATCGCCGTAAACCTTAAGCATGAATGGGTTCACCGTCATCCTTTCCCAGGTCCTGGAATTGGAGTTCGTGTGCTTGGTGAGGTTTTTCGGGAAAGTGTGCGAATGGTACAAGAGTCAGATCAAGTCTTATTTGAAGAGCTTCATTCTCAAAATCAATATAATGCTTGTTGGCAGGCGTTTACAGTTTTACTTCCAGTTAAGACGGTTGGGGTAAAGGGAGATTCTCGAGCATACGAGGAAGTCATTTGTCTAAGGATTGTTAATTCAACAGACGGAATGACAGCAACTTGGACGGATCTGCCGCATGAGTTCTTGTCAAAGGTTTCAAATCGAATTACAAATGAAGTGAAAGGTATAACAAGGGTCGTTTACGATATAACGAGTAAGCCTCCAGGAACTATTGAATGGGAATAAATGTGAAAAACTTAGCTACAAATTATAAAACTCATATTGAAACAAGATTATCAAACGCGAGAACAATTCTTGAAAGAAGTGGTTTAGAATCGATGGTAATTCATTCTGGTAAACGAAAGTATATTTTTCAAGATGATATGACTTATCCGTATAAAGCTAATTCTTTATTTTTAGAATGGGTTCCAATTGTTAATAATCCAAATTGTTGGATTGTGATTAATAAGAAAGACAAACCAAAACTTGTTTTCTTTCAGCCAGTAGATTTTTGGCATTCAGTTCCAGCAGATCCAACAGAGTACTGGGTAGATGAGTTTGATTTTGTAAAATTAGCCAATGTCGATGATGTCAATACATTTCTACCAAGTGATAAGTCTAAATCTGTTTATTTAGGCGAATATACTGAAGATGCTAAACTTTTAGGTTTTGATAAAATAAATAAATCTTCAGTTTTAGATTACCTTCATTACCACAGAGCTTATAAAACAGACTATCAACTGGGTTGCTTAAGAGAAGCTAATCGCATTGGGGTAATGGGTCATCAGGCTGCAAAAGCTGCTTTCCACGGTGGTGGGAGTGAGTTTGAAATACACTTAGAATACTTAAGGGCCGTATCTCAGACTCAAGAAGAAATTCCTTATGGTTTAATTATGGGAATGAATCAAAATGCAGCTGTTCTTCACTATCATAATTTTGATAGAACTAAATATTCAGCTAAAGATACTCATTCATTTTTAATTGATGCAGGAGCTAGATTTAATGGTTTTGCATCAGATATCACTCGTACTCATGCATTCCGTGAAAGCGAATTTGCAGACTTAATTAAAAGAATGACTGCAGATCAAATTGAATTAGTTAATGCTTTAACTCTAGGGGAGAGTTATGCTCAAGCTCATTACAAGTCTCTTGAGGCAATTGCAAAAATCCTAATCGATTTTGATTTTGTTAGAGTTTCTCAAGAAGAAATATTAGCAAAAGATCTTGTTAAACCTTTTTATCCTCATGGACTAGGCCATCATCTTGGAATACAAGTTCATGATCTTGGTGCAAATCTTGAAGATGATAAGGGAACTATGGCACAGAGGTCTGAAAAGTATCCAACTCTCAGAGCAACAAGAGTCCTAGAACCTAGAATGGTTTATACAGTTGAGCCTGGTTTATACTTCATAGATAGTTTACTTGATGAAGTTAAAGCGAGCGAAAACTCAAAAGTATTTAACTGGTCTAGAATTGAAGAGTTTAAAAAGTTTGGTGGAATTAGAATTGAAGATAATGTCATTCTTCACGCTGATAGAAATGAGAATATGACTCGTGAACTCGGGTTAGAGTAGATCGGGATAGGGCATAATCGTCTAATCTATATACACATCTATAATTACTTCAATTAGTAATCATCTCTTGAATGTCCTTTGGTATTATTTACAAAATATTAATATCAAAGGAAATCAATATGAAGCTTCTGTTAGTTATTGCCATCTCAATTATCAGCATTCAAAGCGCTCTTGCTGGTTGGTCTAATTACCGAGCTAGCATGGTTTGTGGAGAAGTTAAAAAAGTAAGAAATGGAAAAATTCTAAAAAGACTTGAGCCTGGGCTTTGGGGTCTAAATGCAAAATACGTTTTAACTACTAAGTTTATAGATGCTATGGGATTTATTGATTCATCAACTGAAAAAGATCGTTTTAATACCGCCACTTTTTCTCATGATTCTATAAATAAAGCTCATACTTACTTCTCATTAAAAGATAAATTTCAAAAATTGAAAAGAAACTTTAAAGAAGAACTAAAAAAATCTAAAAAGAATAACAGACCTTTATATGCTTGTGTTGGGGATATAAGAGTTAGCCCCGCTAAATATAAAGGTAGTCATGTTTATTATAGTAACGAATCAATCGATGAAGCTAGACTTCTTTTTAGAAGCCAAGCTATCCGACATTTATAACTACATTGAATCAACAAGCTCTTCAATAATACTACCTATTGCATAAGGCACTGAATAGGGTCTCGCTGAATTGCTTCTATAAGCATGGCCAAATCCTATTTTATGGGTCCATTCATGAACTACATTTGAAGATACTTGTCCATGTGTGTAACCATTAAAGAATCTTGAGTTAACCCAAGTTCTAGTTGTGTCAGGATAAGTATAGCCAACAGTGGATGAGCGCTTATAATAGATAGTTACATCAACATCCATCTCGTTATCTACTTCAGGAATTAAATCTTCTTTTCCACCCATAATCTTTTGATAAACTTCTTTGTTAGTTAAATTATTATTATCTACAAAAGTTTTTTGACCATTATATGTATGATTTAAAACTCTCTCTTTAAACTCAGTACTATTAATGACAACTTTTATTTTTTCTACGGCCTTAAGCATCTTTTCTTTTTGAATGTCGTTAAAATCACGCATTTTGATATTAATATCAAGGTTAGCATCTGGGTCTACTTCAAATGTAACACATGCTTGTGGTTTAGGGCTATCTGCGGCTATTTCGCTGTTATCAAGCTGTCTTTGATATTCAGAAAGATCAGCATCAATATCTAGTGAACATGGACTCTCAAGCATTGTGCCCTCTTCACAGCCAAAGGCGATTAAAGAAATAAAGAGTAGTTTTGTAAGCTTTGTTGAAAGTGATTTTCTCGTTCTCGTCTTCATGTATACCTCTTTCCTTGGTAATAACTCATAAACAGCGTGTGTATATAAGTTATCGGTAAGTGTATGACGAGCGAAAGCCCCACTAGTAGAGGGGGAAGATAATTCTGGGAGTGAAATGATCGGTGATATATTGATTCTGACTAATTGAGTTTATGGAGCCAAGCTGATCTTGAGATCATATTGAGAGCTGGGGAAAGAGAGATATGTGTGTGATGTGGTGGTTGGGAGATGAGATCAATTTAGATCTAATCTGAGGTGGGCCATTTGGTAGGAAGTTGATCTTTCCAGCAGCTCTGACTATATATAGAGCAAGTGCTGTGCCAATATTTGATTGAGTTAAGTAGTAGATATTATGAGTCAGAGTTTGGATCAGCTTGCACCGGAGCGCTTTGGCCCTTTATTGCTGGTGCAAGATATCTCGTATTAATCTTTTGAGTATTTATCTATAATTTTAGACTTAGACTTGGATATTTGTTCTTTTTGAGAGCTGGTAAGAGTAATTTTTCCTAGTTTAATAGAAGACGCATCTATTATTTGTATTTGGATTCTATAGTCTAGGCAACTTTGACAAATAAAAAGGTGCATCTGAAGTTTAAGCCTCTTGAAAGCGGGGATATCTTGTTTCTCAGCAATAATATGAGCAACTTGCTCACAAGTTAGCATATTCTTTCTAAGAGACTTTGGAATCATAACCATCATTAAATTATGAATAATATTTCTTAGTATTTTCATTTGTTTAAACTCTTTTCTAGGGCCAATCTTAAGTTATTTTTTGCTCTATAGATCAGTACTCCTAAGTTAGTGTTACTCACGCCTAATATATTACAAATATCTTGTGTGCTTTCACCTTCAATTTCCTTAAGCGTAAATGCAACTCTTTGACTCTGTGGAAGTTTCTTAAGTTCTTCACCTAAAATTATAAAAAATTCATTTGATTGCATCCAGTTTTCTGGGCTTTTTGGAGGAGACTCATAAGAGCCTTCTCTGGTGTATATTTTCTCAAGTGCACTTTCATCGTAGTCACAAGTATATTTTTTATTTTCTCTAAATGTCTCTTTTGCTTTGTTATACATAATTCCAAAAAGGTATGTACGAATATGAGATCTACCTTCAAAACGCTCAATTTGCTCGAAGAATGTTCCCCAGGTATTTTGCACAACGACTTCAGCTTGATCAGAGGCCAGTCCTTGTTTAATTGCTCCTTTGAAAAGAGCTTCATGATATTGATCAACAAGTTGAGTAATAACTAAGCTATCGCGAGATTTTAATTTTTCTATAAACTCAGTAGAGCTAAAGTTCATTTAACGCCTTAATTGTAAATGAGGCATTTGAATTACTTTTTTGCTTATTGTAATTCACACCAGTGCTTATACCAAGAGAAGTCTTTTTATCGTCTATATTAGTTAGTATTTTTCCAAGTTGATATGTTTGGCCAAAAGGGAGAAAGGTAGTTGAGACTATTGAGTCTTCCAAGCCTAGAGAGGATATTTTCAAATCATATCCCTTAGTCCGAATGGTGCAATGAATTGATAACTCCTCAATATTATCTTGAATAATCATTTGATTATTCAGTTTAATAGTAGATTGGTTATTTACTCTAATTGTCGACTTATTATTATTTTGAATTTTTATCGTAGTTATTGAACTTTGAGTAGAATTGTTATTTGCTTGATTAATATTTATCCTAGTATTTAAGTTTAACTTATTATGAGTTAATATAGATCTTTTAGATTTTATTAGCTGTAAGTTACATGTTCTAGCTTGATAAACTTCTTGAGATGTTAATTTATAATAGCCTTGAAAGTTTGCTCTTAAGTACTTAAGAAAAAGGTTTTTTCTTTTTTCTTTTGTATATATATCAATACATTTACCATCAACACGAATTCTGTCACTTGCAACTTTTAAAAAATGAATCTTTTTTAATGCAAAATTCGCATTTTTTGAAACTTTAAAACAAGCTTGTATGTATTCATTTGCAAAAAGAGGCCTCGTACTTATTAGGAGAGTAAAAAAGAATAGTACTTTGAAAAAGAAATTAAGCATAAGTTCATTATCCATAATTAATAAAAAATTTACCAGAATAAAGAATCTGCCGATAATGATATTAAGGAGATATATGAAGTCAAAGTTATTTAATAGTATTAGTACTAAGATACTTTTTTGTGTTGTGCTTGTTGGTGCAATAGTAACTTCATTATTTTCTTCTATAACAATTTACTTCGATTATGTTCAAGATAAAGAACAAGTAGTTAAAAGACTTAAACAAATAAATATATCTAATCTAGATAGTATCGTTAATAGTGTCTGGAACTTAGATTATACTCAGATTGAAATTGCTCTAAAAGGGTTAATTCAGCTTGATGATATTGAGTATGTACTCATCCGAGATAAAAACAAGATAATATCTGAAGTGGGGAATAAAGTAACGAAGCAGAAAATTTCTAGAATATATCCTCTTAAATATAAACTGAACAATAAATCAGAACATATTGGGGATATTTATATTGAAGCTTCACTTCAGAATGTTCAAAAAAGAGTTGTCAATAAAGCAATCATAGCTTTTTTTGCAGAACTTGTCCGGATTACATTGTTTGGATTTTTATTATTAATACTCTTCAAGTATTTACTAACGAGACATATAAAATCAATAACAGACTTTTTTCAGACTGAAGAGAATATAACATCTACCAAAGAGTTAGATTTAAAACGCGGGAATGAAGTCCTTCATTCTGAAAATGATGAAATTGATACTCTTGTAGAATCTATTAATTCAATGAAAAGAAACTTGAAAGAACAATTTTCTAAAAGACAAATTGCCCAAAAAGAACTTGAAATTTTAAATCGTGATCTAGAGAGAAAAGTAGAAGAAAGATCTGCCATGCTAGTTGAATCAAATAAATTTGCAGCCATAGGAGAAATGGCGGCAGGTGTCGCTCATGAAATAAATAGTCCGTTGTCTACTGTCTATGGAAGTTCAAAAAGAATCATAAAGCTAATTTCTCGAGATGATAAGTTAGATGAAGAGCATATTAAAGACTTACTCAGCTCTCAAATTAATACTTTAAATCGAATTTTTATGATTACAAAGGGATTGAGAGCTTTATCAAATTCATCCATGCAACAAGAATACACATTGGTAAATGTAAAAGATAAAATTGATGAAATAATGAGTTCTATTGAAGAAATATTTAAATCTAGAGGTGTAACAATAAGTTATAATTTAAATAATTGTGATAAAGATATTATGATACAAAAAGAAAAGATATATCAGTTACTATTTAGTATCATATCATTTAGAACAAAGGCTTTAATGGGCGAACTCAACCCTTGGATTAAAGTCTCAGTTGATTTTATTTCTGATAAATTTATAATCCAACTTTTTGATAGTATAGGCAACCTTACTGGTGAAGAAATATCAGTTCTAAAAGATCCATTTGTTAAACGTCAAGGTATAGAAAAAGGCTCTCATCTAGAATTAAATAGTGTTAAACCTTTACTAGACTCACTAAATTCAGAGTTATTCTTTAGAACTGATATTAAAGACTTAATTTTTGAAATTGAAACTTTTATTTAAAGGATAAACGTATTAGTGAACTACGCAAAAGAATTCTTATTGTCGATGATGAAAAAGAACTTTGTAAGGTTATTTCATGGGATTTTGAAGACGCTGGATTTGAAGTTATTCAAGCCAATGGGGGGATTGAAGCTTTCAAGATTCTTCAAGAAGATCATTTTGATATTGTCCTTTCAGATATAAAAATGCCAAAAGGTGACGGCGTAGAGCTCCTGAGAAATATTAGTGAACAAGATATAAATATTAAAGCCTTTTTTTTAATGACCGGATATGCAGATTATCCTGAAAAGACATTAAAAAATTTAGGAATGACGAAACTATTTCAAAAACCAATCGATACAGACGATGTCATAGAGTTTATCCGAAAAGAAATTCTTCAAAAGTAATTTAAAAGAAGAGAAGGTAAATTCTTACCTTCTCCTATTTTAATTTCTAGGGAGTAATTTAGAAAAAAATAACAATATTGTGGTTATAATAAAAAAGCTCTCAATCATTTTTTATCTTTCATTATTGGTTGTTTACGTAATAATTATCAATCAGATCGATATTAGAATCAGATAGTGTTAATAGTTCTAAAATCTCAAGTGCTAGATCATTTGCAGAGAAATTATCCAGTGAAAACTTATTCATTAAATTATTTCTAATTTTAAATAGAAATTCATCTTCGCAGTACATAGGTGTTTCGTAAAAATTAAGCATAGTGAGTCCTCCTTGACAGTAGTCAATGCATTAAAAAGTGTTTGTGTGTAGAGTTATTTAATAAGCTCTAATAAGGCCAACCAGAATTCCTTTGATCTGGAAGTCTCCGTGGGTAACTATAATCGGCTGCATAGAGCTATTTGCAGGATGTAATTCTATCTGGTTTGTTTTTTTGTAAAATTTCTTAACAGTAGCTTCATTATTAATAACAGCAACAACAGTATCTCCGTTCTTTGCTGTGTTCTGTTCTTTTACGACAATTAAATCTCCATCTAAGATTCCATCTTCAATCATCGATTCTCCTGAGATGGTTAATGCATAATGATTACCAAAGCCTATCATTGAGCTTGGGACAGTTATTGTTTCGTTTCCTTCTATTGCTTCTATAGGATTTCCGGCAGCAACTTTTCCATGGATAGGAATATCAACAACATCATTACTTCTTTCAAGAGCGTTGGGGTTTAAAGGTGTAAGTCCTCTAACTGAATTAGTGTCATTTGATAAATAACCTGAATTTTTTAAGTACTTAATATAATCTTGAACAGAGCCTAGCGACTTAAAACCAAAGTGTCCTTTGATTTCCATTTGAGTGGGTGAGAAATCGTTTTCATCAATATACTCAACAATATAATCATAAACTTGTTTTTGCTTTTTAGTTAAGCTCATACTTTCCCTATTTCCTTTTCCGTAATATTTCCGTACTATAATTAATGTATCCGTAAAAAATCCGTAGGTCAACAATTTTACGATAATAAAGTGAAAAAATATTATGAAAAGAAAAATAATTCATGTTGATATGGACTACTTCTTTGCTCAAGTAGAAATAAAAGATAGGCCACAGCTTGCCAAGCTTCCAGTAGCAATTGGCTCTGAAAGTACGCGCAGAGGAGTTTTATCGACATGTAACTATATTGCAAGGGCTTTCGGTGTAAGAAGTGCAATGCCAACATATAAAGCTCTCGAGTTATGCCCTAATCTTGTTTTGGTAGGATCAAATTTTAGTAAGTACCGTGAAGTCAGTGAACAAGTTTTTTCTATTTTTTATGACTATACAGATAAGGTAGAATGCATTTCTATGGATGAAGCCTATTTAGATGTAACTGAATGTGATCTCTATTCAAACTCAGCGACATTAATAGCTAGAGACATCCTTAATCAAATATATTTAAAAACAGGTCTCACTGCTAGCGCTGGAGTTTCTTATAATAAGCTTTTAGCCAAAATAGGTTCTGAAAAATTAAAACCTAGAGGTCTATTTATTATTCCTCCTAATACGAAACAAAGTTTTATTCAATCTCTCAAAGTAAAAAGTATTAATGGAGTAGGTAAAGTATTAAATGAAAAATTAATTTCAAAAAACATTTTAACATTTGGTGACCTTCAAAAATATTCTAAATTAGACTTGATTAACAACTTCGGCTCATTTGGTAATAGTCTCCATTGTTATTCTAGAGGAGAAGATTACCGTGATGTAACTGTTTCTAGAGAAAGAAAATCTCTGAGTGTTGAAAGGACATTTGAAAAGAATATAAACTGCGTTTCTGAATTAAGTTTACGACTAACTGATTGCTATGAGGAAATGATAAGAAGACTTAAGAAATACGAAGATAGAGATATTAAAACTTTATGCTTAAAGATTAAATTTTCTAGTTTTATACAAACAACAATTGAAAGTCCTGCTATCGATTTAACATATGATGCATTCCATGAATTATTAATTCGAAATGAATATAAAATTAAGGAACCTGTTAGATTGATTGGTTTAGGAGTGAAGTTCTTTAAAAAAGATAGGGGCGACCAGTTGGCATTGCCCCTAGCTTAGAACTTTTAATTATTGGCTTACGATTTTTGTTTTAATTGAGCTTTTCTGGGCCAACTCCTGATCAATAGAATTGAATAGAAGATCAATACTTTTGGCCATTGATTCAAATACATTACTTACAGAGACTGATTTATTTAGTAACCAATGATCAGTTTCACTGGCATAAAAATACTCTAACTGTGTTTTTCCTGGTGCAATTTCTGTTAATGTGAAGTTTGAATATGCGATCTCAAAAACGGAATCATGTTCTACTGGCGGAGATAGGTATTTTTTAGCCTCTTTATCCTCAAGCATCTTCTGATTAATTTTAATTACTTTTTGTCCATTTGTATTTATTGATTCATAAATAACGACTAAATCCATATGCGAAAATGTTTGTCTATTGTAAATTCTTCTGGCCACTAAATATCTATCAACTTCATTTGATTCTTTTTGGAACTTCCCTAAGTCTTTATAAACTTTAGACTCTACAAGGTTGCTGTTATGATATTTACATTCTCGCTTTTTTGAAATTAATTCTCTTCTATCTTTATATTCATTATTACATTTATCTTCAAAGTTCGTTATTGATTGTAAAACATTTTGAATCTTTTCATTAAGAATTATTGAACGTGTTCCCTTATAAAACCTTAAACTATCTTTTTTTCCAGATAAGAGATCGATTTTATACTTTTTATTTTTTTCTTTATTATCAACTTCAAAGCCAGAATATTCTGATGCAAAGATATTGGTTGTAATAGTTAGTAATAATATTGATTTAATTAACATTTTATAACTCCGTATTCACAAGTTCGTAATACTCTATTTTATCAATATTTTGGCAAAGAAATTAGTGGTGGTAAAATAGTCCATTTGAATTCAGCGGGGGACTTGCTTTAAGATAAATTACAACTATTTAGCTCCAAGATGATCATGAATTTGTTTACATATAAGATTAAAAAATTCCTGTAGATCTTTATTTAGAGTATCTGAGTCTTTTTGTAGTTTTAAAAGTTCTAGTAGATTCTGTGATTTGTATAGCTCTTCAAATTTATTATTAAAATTTTGAATTAATGAATAATCAGAGCTATTACTTTTGCTTTCAGTAAACTCATTGAGTTTGAAGCGGAATGAATCTAAATTCTCTACAATATCTTCAAGACTGATACGAATAATTCTTCTTTTTTGATAGAAATAATACAAAATACCAAAAAAAGCAAGAATCGAAACATCTACTAAAATGTGTAACCAAGTATCCACTTAACACCTTATCCTTTTACTTGAGTAATTAAACATTACTTTCCTCCATATTAAAAGAATAATAATAATCTTATGAAGCGTTTTTAAAAGCCGATATGAAAGCATAAACAACTTTTTGTTTGGAGAATAAATGAAATATTATGCACGTGGATTAAAAGATTTATTAAAAACAACTCAGCTAAATGAAGAATTCTTTGAAAGTTTAGATACTTTTCAACGAAATTATATCGAAATGTGTTTTCGCCAAAGCTATGATGAAAATATAGGGTTAATGGGTGAGGTTGAAAGTTATAATTATCATATCTTTAAAACATTTATGATGAAAGAATTTGAAATAAAATACGGATTAGAAGAAACTTATTGGAAGAAAGTTGCTTAATCAAAATTTATATTCAAATTTTGTTTAAATAATATCATCTTTTCATCTACACCTATAAGTTCACCGGCGCTTAATACATTCCAAATATTAGGACCTGAAATTTTCTCACTTGAGAAAATTAAATGATTTACAGTCATATCATCTTCCGGTGGATTTTCACATGAGTTATCATAGAACTTACAACTTGATTTTTCAGGACATGCACTTTTATATGTACAAGAATAGAGGTCCTGTCCACCATTAAAAGCAATCATAATAGGTCCTGAAGTTAATATGAAACTGTAATAATTCTCTGTAGGGGTTGGATCATTTCTGTGTGTTGCATTTCCTGAAATCTTTATAATTTGGTCAAGAGCAAACTGCACGGCCATGATTAGCTTTTCTTTTTTTATAACTGGGTCTGATAAATCATGTAGTTTTTTTAATTCTGTTAAAATGATAAAAAAGAAAATCTCACTATCAGTTGAACCGAGAATGAATCTCTTGAGTTCATGATCAATAAGGCCTAACAATCTTCCTTTAACAGATTCAAAATTTTTAATATTTCCATTATGTGCAAATACCCATTTACCATATTGGAATGGATGAGAGTTTAAAATTGAATGAGATCCTTGAGTGGCTTTTCTAATATGGGCCAAGACTGTATCAGAACTAACAACTCCTGATACTTTATGAAATAATTGATCTTCCATAGCACAATCAGTCGATTTAATCAGATGTGGAGTTTTTTCAATATAGTAGGCGACGCCCCAACCATCTGGATGTCTCTGACTTAAGTCGTGGAGTGTATTATCTGCACTTACTAAACTTGAGTGAACTTGACTGTCAATAATTGATCGAAATCCGAATAATCTACACATAATGTATTCTCGCCTTTAGTAAGATTTAAAACAAGATGATAGAAAGGGCCATGTATCCGAATTTATTTAGGTAGAATATAATATTTAAAAAGGCATATATATGAAAAAAATAATACCATTAATCTTAATTGTATTCATTTGTACAATGGCATTCCTATTTAAAAATAAAATTTTTGTAACAAAAGTAGAAAACTCTCTCGCACTTGCAATAAATAACACCGTAAAGTCTTTCGACCCAGTAACAGCGTTTGATGATGACTCTTTATCAGTTATTGGCCAGTCTCTAGATACACTATATCAATATCACTATTTAAAACGGCCCTATGAAGTGATTCCATCTTTAGCTCAAGCTATGCCAATCATTTCAGATAATGGTAAAAGATATACAATCCAAATTAAAAAAAATACCAAATACCATAATGAAACAAAGTTCTTAAAGTTAAAAGATACCAGAATGGTTAAAGCTGCTGACTTTGAACTTCAATTCAAGAGGATTGCCTTTAAACCTCTTAAAAGTGTAGGTAAATCTTTCTTTTCCGGAAAAATTTTGGGTTTTGATGACTTCTCTAACGAAGTAGGCAATAGTTTTGAAAAAATGTTATCTAAGAAGATTGAGGGTGTAACAGTCATTGACGAATATACATTGCAGATTGATCTTAATAAACCGGAACCAAACCTTATTTATTTTTTAAGTATGAATTTTGTAACACCTGTTCCAAGAGAGTTAGTTGAAAAGTACAATAATGACTTAAGTAAAGTTCTTCTAGGAACAGGAGCTTATTACTTATCATCATTTACAAACGAGACATATACGTTCTTAAAAAATGATGAGTTTAGAGATGAGATCTATCCAAGTACTGGTGATCGATACGCAAATACACAAAATCTTTTAAACTCTTCAACTGAAAAACTTCCATTCATCGATACTGTGATATTTAAAGTCGTAAAAAATGAAAATGAAAGGTGGGATCTCTTTTTAGATAATCAATTAGATATCTTAAATGTTCCAAAGAAATTTTTATCAAAAGTTTCAGGTGAGTTGGAAGAATTTGAAAAATTCAAAAAAGAAAAGAATATAGAAGTTCGTTATGCAACTACTATTTCATCGAGATGGCTTGGAATGAATATGCAAGATCCTGTTTTAGGCAAAAACCTGTATCTTCGTAAAGCAATAGCTCATTCAATTGATTTTGATAAATATATAGAAGTATTAACAAATAATACAAATCTAAAAGCAAACTCTATTTATAACCCTAGTATTCCAGGTTATGATCCAAGCCATCAAACAAACTATAAATATGATTTAAAAAAAGCAAAGGCTTATATGAGAAAGTCTGGAGTCAATACAGATGAACTTATTATCAATTACTCCACAAGAGGAAACCAACAGATTCATTATAATGAAGCTGAGTTTATAAAATCTCAACTTGCACAAATTGGCTTGAAAGTTAAAATTGAAGTTCTAAGCTTTTCTGAATTTATTAAGAAAGGAAGAGCGGGAGAAATTCAATTTTTTACTGATCAATGGATTTATGATTATCCTGATGCTGAAAATGTTATTCAATTACTTATTAGTAAAAATGTTCCAGGGATAAATAAGAGTGGGTATATGAATCCTAAAGTTGATTTACTTTATTCAAAGCTAGCTGAGACTTTAAATAAAGAGACTAGGTTCTCTATTATGAAAGAAATAGAG
>Ga0209712_10001665_pt1 | contig 18785 bp, 14 predicted proteins | sample ArcOceMetagenome_FD_187443 | JGI IMG/M metagenome (GOLD analysis project Ga0209712, IMG submission 187443) | Marine eukaryotic phytoplankton communities from Arctic Ocean - Arctic Ocean - Greenland ARC118M Metagenome (SPAdes) (version 2) | ecosystem: Environmental > Aquatic > Marine > Oceanic...
CACATTCAACCCGAAAACACCAAAAGAAGCCATGAAAATTATTTTGAACTCCAACTTTGACCAGGAGAGTAAGGAATGTTTGCAAACAATTCTCAAAATGGTTGACAACCTCTTATCTAAAAGTGATGCAAAGTTCCGATCGATAAGGGTCACCAATAAGACCGTAGAGAAGAAAATCACCGACAGAAAGGGAGGTCTGGATCTTTTGTTTGCCCTGGGTTTTGAATATGATTCATCAAATGCCGGATTTGATTTTGACAACTCGAATAATGTTCCGCAACAGAGTGAAACAATTGTGTTGAGACCAGAGAATGAAGACAAAGAATTGTTGATAGATGCCAGAGGACATCTGAGCGAAATCTTAATGAAAGAGCTCAGTGATGAAAAGGTTCCTTCCATGCCTCAGGTGAAACCAATTGCAGCTCTTGGTGCTGGCAATGAAACTAAGATTGCTCCCTTTGATCCTTTCCGAAGCCAGTCATATAATATACAAGCGGCAGCAGCTGGGGCACCAAACCCAAACTCCATCATCCCGGATGGTAGCACTGGGAAAAGTTTGACAGAGCGTAAATTGGAGATTTTACAGCAGAAACAGGAGAAGTTGGAGCAGAGTATTCAATCATTGGGCGATCGTGGTATCATGGCATTCCTCCCAGGAGAGACCGGGACGATCGTCACGTTAAATAGCCCAGGCGATGATATTCTTGATGGGAAAGGTGACTCGTCTCTCTTGGCAGGGTTGGCGAAAAAGAAATTGGACGAAAGGAAGAAGCGCGAAGAGGGCGGGTTTCAAACGAAATCGATGCGTAAGTTTCTCATGACACTTTCTCTTTTTGATTAAATGCGCTTTAGTAGTCTACTAACTTCTTGTGTTAGGTGAGTTGGAGAAGATGCAAAAGGCAAAGGTATACAGTCACGCACAGCTCAAGATTAACTTTCCCGACGGTGTAAGAATCGAAGCAAAATTTCTCCCAAACGAAACGATTCAAAGCGTAAAAGATTTAGTGTTATCTACATTCTTGCCAGAATATTCGATATCTCAATTCGATGTGTATATATCACCGCCAAGGCGCGTCCTTGAGACCAACAAGTCCCTGAAAAATGAAGGCTTGGTCCCAGCTGCAAAGGTACACGTTTCGTGGAAGAGTGGCCCCATGCAAGGATCACCTGGATTTTATATACAGCCAAGGTTTTTCCAAAGTTTGTCGATTGCAAGTGTAACCTCAGCTTTCCCTGACTCAGTTGGATTGAATGATACAAAGAACAGTCAAACTAAGGGTAAAACACTTTCGCAAGAAGGGTCAGATGGCAACATTTCTAAGGAAGAAGAGTTAATGCAGAGGATGCTTGGAAAGAGAAAGGGGTTGGGGCTTGGTTTAGGAAAGAAGAAAGGATCATCTGCTACTAATGAAAGCAAGGGTACAACTGGAAAGCCAACATGGTTCAAAGGTTAAAAACATTCATAATTTTTTTTCAAATGCTTTGATGGAAATACAGGACAGCGCGCTTCATTATAGTCCTCGAAGATTGAGTTCTTTCTAGCAAACATTTATTAAGGCTGCTGTTGTACCAGCAGATAACTAAAATAAATACCGGTAGCGAAAGTCGACATGAGATTATTGAGTGATTATTGTCGGCGGCAACAAGTTTCAATCTCTTGAATTTTGTGAACGAAAATAACAACGGTCAAACAACGGAGCTTTCAACGGTCAAAAAGGCTGGGTTTCTGAATGCCGTCAAACTGGCACACACCACACACCCTCCTTGCCAACAACATACAGAACTCATCCACTTTGAAATTCCACCACCCAACGGTACTACATACTATCTATTGCTGTTTACTAGCTAGGAATAGGATCTAAACAGTACTCTTACCTTTCATCCATACAGATATATCTTCAAAGTATTTTCAATGGGTGATGAAGATTATTATGCTGATGGCATAGATGATCAATATTACCAGAACAACGCAGAAGAAGAAATCTGCAAGGTGTACGATAAAGAGGACAGTTTCACATCTTTTGTGCAAATTTTGCTCGCAGTCATTGCCCTCGGATCACTTTACTTCAAACGGCACCATGAAATACCAAAACGAAAATTTATGACATGGTGGCTTGACGTCTCTAAACAAGGGATTGGCGCTGTCTATGCACATATCGTAAACATGTACATTGCGGCTATCATGTCTACGTTCACAAGAGGAGATTACATCTTGAAAGATCAATGTGCTTGGTACTCCATTAGCTTCTTGACAGATACAACAGTGGGTCTGTTCTTCTCGCTCATTTTCTTGGGACTTTTGAATGGCGAGGCAAAGAAGAGAAATTGGGAATCATTGATGAACAATGGTGTCTATGAAGGCTCAGAGGGAATGATCCATTGGAGGAACCAGCTCATTTCTTGGATGATTATACTAACGTTGGTGAAGTTTCCAGTTGTGTTCGTTATGTGGGTATTCTCTCCCGTCCTTTCAAGAGCCGGTGATTTCTTTTTCAGTCCCCTCCAAGACAATATCCGCTTTGAGCTACTGTTCGTCATGATCATCTTCCCAGGAATTTGCAATTTCTTTTACTTTTGGATTGCAGATCACTACTTGAAGGCAGGACCCGAGCATACCGATGCCCACGAGCCCCACGATCAAGGCGAATCCGGAGACTATGTTGCGACTGATGACAACGGAGATGTACATAAACACCATGCTACTCTTTCGCCGTCATTTGAGTTGCCTGAACTCGCACCCGGGTCTGTTCGCACATTAGTTTAAACGAACAGTTTGTGATTTATATTATTATGCCCATAAAACGATGTAGAGTAATTTCAATTTACCTGTGATATTATCGCGGCTTTCTTGCCTTAAGACGTTGGTATTGTAGATTGCAGGTCCACTTTTTCGGCAGAGATTTCAACTGTACCTTTCCATTTTCATACCCAGGGAGTTTTTCATAATACTTTGGAAAGAAGCTTCGAATAGTAGAGATAATTCTCTCATCCACCACCCCGTCCTTAGAACAGCGTTCAAAAGTTGCCGATATAAGATCCTCTCTTTGTTTTTGACGTGGTCCGCCCTTCAAGAGTAAGCCAAACACTTTGATGAGACTATCATAAAAGATTGAGTCTGGTTCACCATAGCAACCCTTTTCCACCAATGTATTCTGAACTTTAAGGGCTATATGTAACGCCTCTTCGTGTTCTTCTCGAAGATGAGTGAATGCACATGCATTGAGCACAGTACTTAATGTTGTGATGGAAGGTTTGAACGAATCATCTCCATCGAAGAACTTTGTTTCCATTGCTTGGCACAATTCCCATACCTTCGTCGCTTTTGACGGCGTCTTGCTTCTTGCCAGTGTCTTCATGACGGCAATGTAGGCCCGAGCATCAGGCTTCACATTTTCATCTCCAGTTCTGATGTACAGTTCGCCCATCCTCTCGATAATATCTTCAGCTAGAACACTCGCAGATGGCAACTTGCTGCTGCTAAGAATATCAATCACTGGCATAAAGCAGAATTTATTTGGCATCATCGTATTGTCGCCATTTCTGTAAGCTTCTTCGATCGAACCTAGTATTTCTATTGCTTTTTCATCTTTCCATGGCACTATATTTCTATCAGTCGCGATAGCGCTCAAAACAGTACAGTAAAGAACAAGATCGGGTTTGAAGCTAGGGTCCATTGTCTCTTCGTACCGTTTTTCAAGGCTTCCTAATAGAGATATTGCTTCAGAAGACTTTGTGGGTGACATCATAGCAGCATACAAAGCTGATGCATTGAAATTGCTTGCATCTTGCTCAGACACGGACATGGCGTTGTACTTGTCGATGGCTTCGAAGAGAAGTTCTTTAGCCCTAAGTTTGTCTTCACCCTTGCCTCCCTTTACAAGACCCTTGATGGCTGCGACATAATGCACAGTATCAATCTTCACTGCGTCTTCTTCCATCATTGCAAGTGCATGCTTTATCCCATCCGCCGATTCCTTCGGATTTGATCTTGACATCAACGTCAAATATATCTGGTACGATGAAGCACTCAATCTTGGTACATACATTTTAGAGTCCTCTCCACCTCTTCTCGATTCGAGGGTTCGAAATCTGTCGAATATCTTGGTCGCATAAGCTACATCTTGAGATGCGGGGCGGCTTTCAACAAACATTCTTAAGATGCGGTTCAAAGCTGCTGTTAAGGGTCTTTGTCCTCGGTCGATCCAGAGTAAATCGCGATCATACAGATCCATCATTTTTTCCAATATCTTTGCAGCTTGAATATTATCATTTCTGTGCCCGAAACCGCGACTTGAGTGGTGGTAGAAGCATTCGATAACAGTGCGAAATGTGGAGGCAGGTATTTTTTCGTGTGCTTCAACTGAATGACCATCCCATTGCTTATTTACTAAGCTATCGAGGTGATCGATTTCCATTTCCGAGAGCAGTTTTCTGACCTGAGGAAGAACATCCTTCGTTATATTATCATTGTCGGAGCAAATATTTCCATTCAGACACTTTGCATATGCTTGGATAGTGGACGCATAATGTTCTGGTGTAGGAGTGAGACCACGACCTTTCATAACTTCCAGCAAGGCTGTAACAGATCTTGCTGCGTACATTATGGAATCAAGTTGATTTTCCACTTGTTCAAATTTCCTCGTGTTCTTGGATTGATCTATTCTAGCATCTTGTTCTTTTGTCCATGCTTTCATAACGGAACTAAACGCCTGAGAAAGGTAGGTAGAGTCACCATAATTTTTCATATCATCGCTATGCATTTGAAACAAACGAAGGAAGAGTTCTTCAGTATCCCTCCCCACATTTAGACCTAGATGATCGTCAGTGTGACCACCATCGTCCCTCCTTAGCATTGCATCAGAAGACATTGTTAGCACATTCACATGTGCTCTCCATGCCAACTCCAATTCGTCGTGGGTTATTTCCTTTTTGTCGTTGATCATATCGACCATGCGCTTCCAGATAAAGTAAGCCCGAATTGCAGCTATTTCACTATCCATTTGGGTTTCAAATGTTTTCTTCGCGTATCTCATAACAAATGCATGATTTGATAGAGCGTGTACTATATGACTGCACGATGCTATATTGGGGAGTAAAGTTGGATCATCCAAACTCGATAGTATCGAATATAGCTCCCAGGCAAGCTCAGCAGGGTACGAGTCTTTGGTGTAAGAATCGTAGTCTCCAGAGGAGCACTTTGCATGCGTGTCGAGAACAATATTGAATTCACTTATTGTAGGAGCAAAATTCATATCTCCACCATAAAGATCGCCCCACGCTTCGAGTATACTAGCAGTCCTTTTGCCAGCTTGTGGTGCGCAGGTCTGATTCCATACTTCCATAGTAAGAGCAAATGGCTTTGTATTCGGCTGAACCTTTTTTGGCGATATAATAAACAAAGAATTCGGTTTAGAATTTCTTTGTGTTTCTCCTAAATCGTATTGGATATGATGCTGTAGCAACTTTTCCATATTCTCTGCACATATCTCTTTGACTCGCTCGAGATTTATAATCGCATCTGATGATTGAGAAGGTGTCATTGTTGATTTCGTGCGAATCGAAAAATATCTGTATAAACTATACCATTCGTCAATAAGGCCAAGCATTTGAGAAGATGATGAATTCTTTCGTTCGCCAACACTGTTGCACACTTTTGAAGTTTCAGCCACGAGACTATCGGTCCTCGCTTGAATAGAAGCAACATCTTCGCCATCCGAGACCTTTTGTTCAGATGCAAGAAATCCTGACAATGAAGGATCGTCAAGCCTTGCACCAGAGGTCATTGACCTAAAAATATTTCGTTTGTTCGAAGATCCAATATAATGTCCACACGTATAGGAATGCAATGACACATTCCCTCCTGTACCGGTACTAATCTTGTACATCCTCTTGCTTGTGCGTTGTTGCAAAACCCTCGAAGTTTGGCTTAATCTTCTAAAAGAGCTAATCATTTTCAATGATAACCTGGAGATGAGTAATAATATGCTGTGAGGTGATCAATAAAAGGGTCGCGAAAAATGGCTCATCTTTCAATCGCAAGCTAGTAAGTGATTGATGGTGTGATGTTGTTGTTGCTTTGCTTTTTTGACCCGCTGAATGTTGCTTTGTGGCTGTGGTGTCTACCCTCTCCTCTCTCTCCATCTTTCTCTCCGGTTCGAAAAGGCCCAATTGATTGGCACTTGCGCTTTATTAGCACTTCGGACTTTGACACTTGGCCGGTACATTATTTTGGGGTAGACGGTAGACTAGTATTCATAACTCAATACGAAGTACTACCAAGAAATGGCATCTGGATTTAAAACTCGCTGGTCCGAAGACTGCTCTCCTTTCGGGACAGTCAGGGCAACTACTGACAAAAAGAAATCGTTTTTAGTGAGTTCTAGCACTTTGTCATTCTAGTTTTGTTTTCTTGCCGTGAAACCGTTGATGCCATGATGGCAGATGATGCCCTCAGTAGTCTTGCCTATCAGATTTGAAGTGCTGGTCCATATTCATATCAATATGAAACTAATTGGTCCTAAAATTAACTCATTTCCCTACTTATAGGTTTACTACACAGGAGCGTGATGCCCACACGGCCCGGAGGCAAGAGATATGTGCATTGAAGTAATCCACGAAATTTTCCCTGGTACAAAAGTGGAGTGGGAACGCACACCCCGCAGTCGTGGCGCGCCTATGATGTAAGTGCGCTGCTAGACTACATCTTTGTCACTTTGCTTGTTCGAAATTATTTTATCGAGTTAATTATTTTTGGCTCACAGTGCACGTTTCTCTTTCTCACAGGAGGGTAGACGAGACCACTAGCAATAGCGAAATTTTAACGTTTATTCAGAAGGATATGTCCGATAGTTCTTATGGGCCAGGTGTGGACGAGCTCAGATCAAAATTGAGAGAATATAAAGAAAACAATTAGTGTAGTAGTCACGAGGGCACGAACATTGGAGGTACAGTGGCAAAATTGGTTTTCGAGCTCTTGCAACAACAATCAATACACATAGTTCTGTTGAATGACCGAGTGGTTGAGTAGATGTTTTTATGCATTCATCTCATCCATTCCTGACAAAGAGAATCATGGGTACAAATGAAACAAGAAAGCAGTATAACTAGCAAGCATTGTTCAGATAATAAATATAGTATGCATTATAAACTTTCCTACAATACTGGTTTTGGTGTATCTTTCATTATTGACGTGCAGAAACTATAAGCAGCATCACTGATCCTCGCATCGTCACCTTGGAAGTCCAAGCTATGTGTGTTGGCTTCGCGTAATTGTTATTCTTTATTAAACTATATTTTAGAACACTTCAAAGCACAGCATCTGCTGTCCTATCTGATCCTTCGATACACGAGTGAGTCGGGGCTAGTATTCCATGAACTTGCACGGCCCTTTGTGCACTCAAACTGAATTGTACAGGCTTGATTGAGGGTAAGGAGCGCTGCGATGTCCCTCTTTGGCATTCTGTATAGCAAGACTTACCACACTACAACTACTGCTCGTGGGCAGGTATTCATACTGACTACCGGCTGGGTTTTTCAAATTGTGATGCAAAAAAACTGAAACCATGAAGGACTGCGCAAAAGGCTATTTTATAAGATCTTCACGAATGGAATTGAGAACCCTTCGCCGCACTTCTGCTAGTAGCCTTCGCCCTTCACCTACCACCCTTCGCCCTTCTCGTTCCCACCATCATCAAGATCTTGTGAAAAGAGTTTTTGTCCGGTATCTACGATTTACGTAATTTCCTGTTTACACTCATCTACTCCTGCTACTCTGCGCACCAATCCATAATTTACCAACAAAAAGCATTCGTACAGAAGAAATTATCATGTCCGACCAAGCACTTGCATCCTTCTACAGAGAGATATTCTCCGACCTTGCTGTGTCTAGTGAGGAAAGTGATGCAATCAAGGAGAAACTTATTGAAGTGAATCCTCCTCCCGACAAACTCGTATGGCTCAGATCGTCTGCATTTCGTATTGGCAGTGAGTTTCTCACAGATGATAATGATGGAAACACTAATCTCTTGCGATGCATTAATAGGATCGTGCACGCAGTCGAGACTACGTGCATGGAACCTGTTGTGAATGAGAATGAGGACTTCAGTGAGGAATCAGTTGAAGAACTCTATCGAACCGTATTTACAGATCTCTCCATCGATGGAGAGGAGAATAAGGAACTCTTTCAATTCTTTAAACAAACTAATCGTCCTCCAGCGAGTAAGTTGATCTTTTCTCGGGCTGCAGCGTTCAGAATTGGAGTTGAGTTTCTTTCAGAAGATCGTGAAAGTAATGTCTCTTTGTTGAGGTGCATCAATGCCATTGTTCATGCCCTCGAGATGACTTGTATGACGTAAGTAAAGTGCAAAAAGATTGGCATGCATTACGTCTTACAAATGCGACCTAATCAATCCTAACGTAAATGTGCATCAATCATCTTAGGCCGAAACCGTTCGAGCTCAAAGCTGACCTTCCGTCTAACATGAACAACTTGAGCTTAAGCGACGCAGCTCAGTATCTATGGGATCTTGACGTTAATCGCCTGACTCCAAATCAAGATTATAAAATCAATGTACAGAGTGGAAAGAAACCATACTGGAAGGAGGACAACGCCGATGATCCACTATTTACGTCTGTGGATACACAGGCATTTCGCAGGCCAACTTACAAGGCTTTTATTGCCCTTCTTGATAACTATACTGCTCAAACTGGTCAGAGGGAGACTGTTACGTATACAGAAAGGAAGGAAAATGGGACTTTTCTACGTGCAATCATGCAATCTGGACCTATGCAGTTTTGCCATAAGTACTGTGTTGCCAATGGCGACAATGTCCCCGAAGACCCCGATGAGTTTATGAAACTCTTGAACCGTATTTGGTTTGATCTTTATCGCCGTGCAGGATCTGGCCAGGACTCTTCTGGTTTCGAACATGTCTTTTTGGGCGAGCTAAAGAATGGGAAAGTCTCTGGCTTCCATAATTGGGTTTACTATTTTATGGAAGAGAAGAGGGGAAATGTTGATTATAAAGGTTACATCTATCCTAAGAGTTATTCCGATGCCGAAACCAACTCAAACGATCACGTGTTGACCCTCCAATTTGAGTGGAACGGAGTATTGAAGAATGTTGGAACCAGCTTCATTGGTGTCAGTCCTGAGTTTGAGATTGCCTTGTACACGATGTGCTTCCTAACTGGAGATGAGGAAAATGCAATTGAACTCAATACCGGTTCCGATCTCTTCAAATTGAACTGCAAAGTCTACTCGATGTCTGGAAAGATCGGCACCAGTTTCGTTGAAGCTTTAGAGCACGAAGACTAGGAGATGACAGTTGGAGTTTCGTTTTGAGTAAATCCAACTCTTGCGAAATAGATGACTTTCATAATTAAAAGTGATATTACAAACATGATTTTTGAAGACACATGCTCGATGCACTTCTGTACGTATGGTATAGTATGAAATCATATAATGAAAGAATGAAAATAAATGTGTTCTCGTTTTAAATTGTTGTCAGACACAGTATGCTACACACATAGTTCATGATTATTACAACATGTCCTTGGGCATATAAGTGCAAGATTTACTTCTTTTGCACCTGAGCATGAAGCCACTCAGGAGTGACAGACTTGGGCCTCTCAAGAGGAAGTCCAAGAGCACGGTCCCAGTAAAGCTGACTCAATGCACCAACAGCACGAGAAACTCCAAACAATACAGTGTAATACTCAAATTGAGTAAAGCCATAATGCCAAAGGAGAACTCCAGAATGAGAATCAACATTCGGGTAAGGGTTGGCAGTCTTTCCATGTTCGAGCAAAATTCCAGGCATGACATCGTAAATGGTATCCACAACCTTGAAAAGTTCATCATCGGGCATGTGCTTCATTGCGAATTCTCTCTGACAAGTGTAACGAGGATCAGTCTTACGGAGAACAGCATGTCCATATCCAGGAATAACCTTTCCTGCGTCCAAAGTTTCCCATGCAAACTCGGTAATAGTCTCAGCATTGATCTCCTTGCCCTCAGACTCGAACTTTGCCGACAATTGTTGGATCCACTTGAGTACCTCCTGGTTTGCAAGACCATGAAGAGGTCCAGCAAGTGCGTTCAATCCAGCCGCGTAGGAGAGGTATGGATCCGCAAGAGTGGATCCAACCAAATGAGTAGCATGCGCCGAAGCATTTCCTCCCTCGTGATCCGTGTGGATGCAGAGGTAAAGACGCATGAGCTCATTAAAAGACTCATCTTCATATCCAAGCATGCGGCAGAAGTTTCCAGAATAATCAAGGGAAGTATCCTTGGTGACAACTCCATCAAAGTATACATTACGGTAAATGGTTGCTGCAATCTCAGGAAGAATTGCAAAGACATCCAAGATATCCTCTAGAACAAATTTATGGTATTCAGACTTGTGCACTCCATCACCATATGCCTTGGAAAACTTGGACTGAACCTGTGCAGCATTAAGTCCAATAGTGAACTGGGTCATGGGGTGCATATCCTTAGGAAGAGAATTCAAAAGTGGGATAACATTATCAGGAAGTTTAGCTCTCTGGTGCAATTCAGCAGTCAAGGAATCTGCTTGTTCCTTGGTGGGAACCTCGCTGGTGAGCAACAACCAAATAAGGGATTCGAGGAGTGGTTCGCCTTGGCCACCCGGTCCAGCGAAGGTGGGAAGGACCTTTTGGCAATCGGGGATGGTAAGCCCACGGAAACGGATTCCTTCTTCTGAATCAAGATTGGATGTCTCCCAGAGCATGCATTTGACTCCACGTGCTCCTCCGATAGCTTGGTCGATGGTGACATTTCCAATTACATGGGATCCATGCTCTTTTTTGAGTTTGAGGAGTGACTTTTGCTTCTCGGGCACTTGTGCCGCGAGGGTTTCCTGAAGGGTGGTGACAGAACGAGATGCCAAGTTGATTTGGTTTGCGCCAAGTGCCTAATGATGTCCAGTTATGGAAGAATTTGGTTGTTAGCATGATGAACAATGAATGCATTCAATGAATAAAGTGATACACAATCTTATTGTCGTTCAATAATTTTGGCGAACAAACCCATTGACTGACTTCTTGCTTTTTTCCCTGTTCCATGGTTCTGAATCTTCCATGAGCTCTCCCTAACTCACCTTCTTGACAAGAGACTTTGCTCCAGTGGAAAGAAAGTGTGCCATGATATGATTCTTCTTTAAAATAACTGAACAAAAAGTTGTGACAATGTACGTTGGAAAGTGATGTTATCGGTACGGCAATGAACGAATGGCTGTATGTATTTGGTATCTTTTTGCCGAACCGAATTTCCGGGAAGAAGGATTCTACGAGAAGTTTGGTACAGCTTTTACGTATGTGATGTCATCAATGCGTCAAAATGGCTTCAAAAGCCAATTAAAATGGGAAGGCCTTTTGGCTTCCGGCCGAAAATGTTGGAGAAAAAAGATCGACGCGACCGACGACCGACGCAGATGGAAAATGGGCGACTACTAGCTAGCGAAGGGAACGAACGACGAACAAGCAGCCAACCGAACAAACCCAACCATCAGAACTACTTTCTCTCCCTTCGTAGATTGGAATAAATAACAAAGCATGTTTTCGCTTGCAAGATCCTCTCTCTCGGCTGCTAGAAGAGTAACTACCTCCAATGTTGCATCTTTGAAGCTTGGCATGAGGGCAATGTCATCTGATTCTGTCACCTTTGATCTTACTGGATCTTTTTTGGTAGGTGGTTTAATCTGTATCTTTGATCTTTTGGGAACATACGAATACTGTACTGCCAAACTGCAAACAAACAAAACCCCGGCAGAAATATTGTCATTGATTACTATGGGCATTCATCTTCTTTACACCAAAAGATATGTGCAAGACTTGATTTAAAGTTCAATTATGTACTTTTATGTATTCCAAATTTTCACCTCGTAAAACAAAATTACAATTGCACATGGCACATACTCACGAACGCCTTTCTGCATCTCTGCATTGATTATTTTTTCCTCAGACACACAACCTCGACATTGAACCCAATAACGAAGTCACAATGACCAAAGAAGAGCTCCTCGACCACTTTCGCCTAATGTACACCATGCGCAGAATGGAAATCACATGCGATAACGAATACAAAGCCCGTAACATCCGTGGATTCTGCCATCTCTACGACGGACAGGAAGCTGTCGCTACCGGAATCAACGCCGCTTTCGAAAAGGAAGACTCGTGGATCACATCCTATCGTTGTCACTGTATCGCTCTTGCCCGCGGAGGAAATGTATCTGCCATTCTTGCAGAGTTGTTTGGAAACGCAGGAGGTATGACCAAGGGAAAGGGTGGTTCTATGCACTTTTATTCCAAAGAAAACAATTTCTTCGGTGGGCAGGGGATTGTTGGAGCGCAGGTTCCCGTTGGTACTGGATTGGCGTTTGCGAATAAGTACAATGCTAAGCCTGGTGAGAAAATGAATGTTGCAATTGCTTGCTATGGAGATGGAGCTGCGAATCAGGGACAGATTTGGGAGAGTGCGAATATGGCCAGTTTGTGGAAGTTGCCCATGATTTTCTGCATTGAGAATAATGGTTTTGGTATGGGAACTAGTATTGAACGTCATTCCAGTCATTCTGATTATTACAAGATGGGAAATCACATTCCAGGACTCCGTATTGATGGTATGAACGTTCTTGCTGTCAAGGAGGGAATGAGGTTTGTCAAGGAATGGTGCGGATCTGGAAATGGACCCATGTACGTTGAGATGATGACTTATCGTTACCATGGACATTCCATGTCTGATCCCGGAACTACTTACCGTAACCGTGAGGACATTGCTCTTACGCGTTCTACCCGTGACCCTCTTGAGTTTGTCAAGAAGACCTTGATTGAAGCTGGCTTTGCAGAGGCTGAGGATATCAAGGCTATTGAGAAGGATATTCGTAAGATGGTTCAGTCCGAGGTTCAGAAAGCAAAGGAATTCCCTGATGTTGAGTTGAGCCAACTATTCGATTATATCTATGCTGCTGATATCAACGGAGGAAAGCAGGCAATGCCCGATCACATTCGTATGCCTGACTTCGCCAAGAGCTTTTGGAAGTCATAAGTGATCAACCAAATCAGTATCAGTTTAGGTTCGTCGGCGTTTCTATCGTGGCTGATCAGGTCAGTGTTGCAACTTGAGAAGTAATCGTAGAGACAGGAGAGGCTGATGTGATAGCCCTTCCTTTTTGTTGACGACTGTAAATATAAAATTTGCAAAAGTATCGTTTGATTTAATAGTCAATGTTCAATGTAGAGGTAATGATTTGAAGTGTATCCACTTAAGTATAACTTTCATTTCTAAAATGCATAAAATTTGCAAAAGATTCGTTTGATTCATTCAGAGCTCAATGTAGACATTATGATTTGATGTGTATCCACTAGAATTGCTAAATATATTATTTCAGTTTAAAATGCCAACTCTACGTTAATTTGTTTTCTTTAAGAAGTTCATAGGCCAAGACAGAACGTCGAGGACAAGAAGGAATGGACACATCCGAGGTCTGATCCTACGCGAAGCCTCCTTTATTTTCATCAATTTCATCCCATTCAAAATGACCGTCGAAATCCTGTAAAGTTCAAAGTCCCAATATGCTTAGTTAAAAGAAGACTCTTGTCCAGCAGACATCTTCTTTTGCAATCTCCCGACCATGAACTGATTCGTATCAAGCCACTTCATTGTAACAGCCTGAACACAAGCAGCTTCCTTCCCACTTAAAGAACTACCGGGCTTTGTGATACAAGCTTCAAATGCCTTTTCTGACAGGGTGGTGATCGTGGATTGGATCATAGCGCTCTGCTGGATGGCCGTAGCAAATTGTTGCATTTCGGCCATTCCTGCGCTTCCTCCGCCTCCTCCTCCCATTGGTGCTGACATAGGAACACTTTCTTGGAAATCAGCCGAGCCGTCACTAAAGTCTCTGGCTGCTGGTTTGTCCTCGCTGCTTCCTTTGGACCAGAATGGCATTTGCAATTCTGTATGAAAAAGAGTTTTAGATACAGAGTTTGTACTGCTACCGGTTCGCTGTTGACTGTTTTATTTAAGAGTTGTGTGGTGCTTATTTGTTTGCTTTTTTGCTGCGTTGTTGTTCTTCGCCCGATGTTCAAACCTCTTAGCCTGCTATATGACTTTACAAAGATATGACTTATATCCAAACAGATTTCTGACCCCCCATATATTAATGTTAGGTTAGGGGCCCAAACTACAAGCCGCTTCTTCATGGGTTTTGTTTTCCAACGAACGCCGAACGCCGATGACATCATGATCATCCTTGCAATATAATTTGTTGTAACACTGCTTCCATTACTGGTTACGTTCTATTGTCAATTATGAAGAGTTCCATTGCAATCCTTCTCTTGAGGTTGGTGAATTGTCAATGTTTGGCAACGCCCAACAACGTTGAAATTTACTCCAAAAAAAATGGCGTGTCGAAGCAGTTCTCAATAGAAAAGCACCTTAGTTCCAAAGATCAGAAACGATCAAAGATAGGTTTGCAGATAAGAAGGACGACGGATTCCATCTTGGATTTCAACTTGGATTCTGTAGTCCGTACCACATTTTTACCAGTTGGGTATCCTGAACGAACACCGCAAGGATATCTACACTTTTCCATATGGTCTTGGATACAAGATATATCTACTCAACTACGAGCGATATTGGCGACGCAGAGAGTACTCGAGGGAATAGGAGTAGGCAGAGAAGGTGCTACAGCACTCTCTGCTTCTATTAATTTTTTAGTTCGAGATGGATTCGGTATGGCGAGTACATTGATGTTCACTGCTGTAGCGGCTAATAAGTTTCGGGCAAACGTCAAAAAGTGGAGAATGTTTGCAGACGTGATAAATGATGTTGGCATTACAGTTGAAGTAGCAGCTACGCTTTTTCGAAAGGAATTATTCTTGCCAATCTTGTGTAAGTGCGGTAGTGCACAAAACATTTAATCTGATTGTTTTTCTCGACCTCACATCTCAAACTGGACGGTTTTTCTCTTTTCTCTCTTTGGTAGGTTTTGGAAACATATGCAAAGCAATGTGTGGGGTTGCAGCCGGGGCTTGTAACGGCGCAATCAATGTACATTGGTCGAAGGGATCAGATATATCAGATATAAATGCAAAATTTGGGGCTCAGCACACTGTGACTGGTAGTTTGGGTCTTATATTTGCTGCAATCTTTGCCAAATATGTTTCTACGATGAACTCAGTGTCTCTCTGGATCTTATATTCTTTGCTCACGGCTATCCATATCTTTGCAAATGTCAATTGTCTGAAATTAGTCTCCTTTGATTATTTGAACACCGACCGATTGGCTATCGTATGTGAAGGATTTTTGGATCGAATCCAGCGCGGAGAGAGCGCAGATAAGATCGTAGTAGACGATCCTAGATCTGTATCCTTTCAGGAACCCTTGTTTTTTGGTCCCAGGCGTTCGTTACCAATTCGAATGGGGGTATCATTTGATGCATTGGTCAGGCTGTGCAAAATGGATAAAGACGCTATTCAGCAGGCAGCACAAGATATTGAGGATGATAATTACGTGGTTGGACTCGGCGAAGACTCAATTGTAATTGTCGTCAGCGATTCTGCACATCCCGCTGATCGAGCAAGGGCTTACTTTTATGCCGTTGTCCTTCGAAAGGTCGTTCAGATGGATAGATCTCTGCGAAAAGCATCGGTGGTGCATGACGCTGTAGAAGATGTCGTCCAGAGATTGTGGCCACATTTCGAAAGAAGCCTCGATAGGGCAAATTGGGACTTGAACAAAACAGAGCTCGCTTCAGAAGGTTATGAAGTATCAATCAGTACAGCGCAGTAGATAAAATTGTAATACTTATTCCTCTAGTACTTAGATTGAAGGTAACTTAGTTTTCAGCTATTGCCTTCTTGGCTGCCTTAACGACCGAATTGAGTTGGCCCATATAGTTGTTTGCCTTGAGTAGTCTAAAATTCGGAAGACTCTTCTGCTTATTGTTGGCCGTATGATAAAGAAAGTGGTATGAGAAATGCTCCGGCTTCAGACTAATGATACGCTGCATATTACACCCAGCTCTAGTACCTGAAAAGATACTAAATCCTCCACTCCAGAATTCAACATTGTTCAAAGTGAGCCCATCCTGGTTATATAATGGTCTTTCATAAGGAGCAAAGAAACCTGCTGGACATTGGTTATTATGAAGCTCAAGCAACTGCTCCCTTGTCGCCATCCAACCTCCTTGTTGCGCAATGTATTTTGGATCGCCTCCACCTGGTTTTAGATCATTGCCATACAAACCAAGAATTCCAGACCAGTATCCTCCAAGGAATCCACCCTCCTTAAAGAACTTAGGACCGGTCTGCAACATGATCCAATCCAAAAAATTGGTGCCTCCTGAAGGCACTTTGCGCACAACTGACCCCTTGACCCCAGTCTCCCATATCATGACCTGGTCACCTCTAGGAGTGGGCGGCATCTTGCCCAAATTAGGAGGCACATGACAACATGGCTTTGCGTCGAACATTTTCTCCTCCGTGGTCCCATCTTCCATGTCAAACTGCAAATCAATAGGAACAGGATCCAAACTCTTTTGCGAGGGATATCTCGATTCATCCAACAATACTTCAGCCCTAATAAATCCAGGCATCATTCTCTTCAACTGTGTCTTTGACAATTGCCTCGTCACTGATCCTTTATCTCGCGGATAATCTTTCTCATTAGGCAAAGTATCTGGCGCGTCCTCCGCCAATCTCTCCAACTCCCTCGACACTTCCAAATAATGATGAATATGCCCTCCCGTGATTCTCATATCATCTTCAAACACACTGAACATATCATAAAACATCAATTTATCCTTGATAACAAACCTATGACACCTCGCCAATCCTCTCGTCACAGGCTTCAATTTCACATCCGTCTTGGGCCTATCATACCCAAGGGGTGTAGCATCATCCCATACTTGCAACCCTACTCCTTCCGGCAAGGCATCTTCAATCAACTTTCTCCGTTCAGGCTTGAGTTTCCATCCAAGGACGAGGTATACGTCCACTTGATAATTGTAGGGAGGAGACACCATGCTCTGAACGGAATTCTTTAGGACGGGAATGAAAACGTTTTGCAACCTGTCTTCTCCGCGTTGGGTACCGCGAGCTCCATTATTGTATTCTGCGAGAGCGGTGACGATGTGCAATACTCGGAGAGGTTTTTCGGGTGTATGTTGCGGAACTAGTCCAGCGCGCATTGGTTCTGATTTTTCGAGGTTGTCGGTGTTTGCATTGTCCGCCATACCGATACCGTCACCAACACCGGTAGGAATGGTCATTTGTGAGATATCCTTGGCCTTGACTAGATATGGCGTACTGGGACCCGGTCCATCATTTGCAACATTGACATGATGTCCAAAGGCAGTGCCAGAACTAAATCCATAGAATAAGTAGTAGGCAATGTAGATTTTCCATAGAATGATGGTGAATAGAAGCATGAATTTGAATACTGGGTTGATTTCATCCAAAAGTTCATCTGTGGTTTTTCCAATAATGGGAATCTTCTTGCGGGTCACTTTTTGCTTCATCTTTTTGATAACCTTCTTGATGGGGGAGTCTGAGCTACTGCTGCTACTTGGAGATTCTGTCTTTTCTTTCATAAAATGTGACGGCATGGTATTCTTGCACATTTCTCCTGTTGTTCAATGGGGGAACTATAGGGTACTACTGCGTTTGTTGTGGATCGATAGAAAGTAAGATGGTGCAATTAGACAGTCAGGCTGGTGCAAGGTCAGCTTTGTTGTTAGGGCACTGCTTCAAGTATTATGTTGCTTGTTGTGTGTTTCGTGTGTTCGTTGTTCGTTGTTTTGTGTTGCAAGTTGCAAGTCGATATCATAAATCATATGTCCATCAACGGTATGAACAGGCCGTTTTAATTTCAAAGAGCCTTCCTCGGCTAAATATTGTGTTTCCCGCATTTCAACTTTTCATTCTTGATTTTCGAAACGCTTCCTGCTTGGAAGAGTAGATTTCCCCTTCATCACGACGACGGCGTATCAATAAATAGTTCACTCTGCACTCTGCACTCTTCTTCCACAAGCTTCAACTGCATCCTTTTGTCACTCTGTAGCATCGTAAGCATACACTGAAACCCCAAAATCAATCAATTGATTTGTACACATTGTAGTGCAGCTGGCAATCGAATCGAATCAAATCAGAATCGATAGAAAATGCAGTCGAAAAAGAAAAAGCCTTCAAGGAGAGAGACGAGCAAGAACAAGACCATCAAGGTACTATCATCCTCCTCTCGACAGCACGAGCAACAGCCACTGGAACCCAAATCGTCGAACTGTTCGCGTGGTATCATGGCAACTTTGCCATCAATTATGAATTGCATGCTGGCTGTTGCAGTTGTAATTTGTGCTATTTTCTACAATGCAAGACTCGCTACTGACCCTACTAGTACTGCTAGTAGTACTGCTGCTGCTGCTGGAAGTACTGCTGTAGACAGCAGCACTCTTGATGCTAATCATATCAATATGAGCCAGGAGAACAAGATCCAGAACTTTCTCACCTGGCTCAAAGATAACGGAGCCAATATATCTGAGCATGTCACTTTGGCCGAGTTCCCAGAGTATGGAGGAGGATACGGTCTCTTTGCTGTTCCATCCGCAAAAGAAAAGATCCAAAACGATGATTTTCAGCATGATTCAGGACACGAAACAGAAACAGTTCTCCATACCCTAGATGAAATGTTCACCATACCTGCCAATCTTATTACATCCACACAATCGGCACTGGGACACTTTCAAACCGTCCATGCCCAATTC
>Ga0209712_10001666_pt1 | contig 18781 bp, 14 predicted proteins | sample ArcOceMetagenome_FD_187443 | JGI IMG/M metagenome (GOLD analysis project Ga0209712, IMG submission 187443) | Marine eukaryotic phytoplankton communities from Arctic Ocean - Arctic Ocean - Greenland ARC118M Metagenome (SPAdes) (version 2) | ecosystem: Environmental > Aquatic > Marine > Oceanic...
TTGGCCGCCATGGGTACCAGGCTGTGACCCGTCATGCCTGGCACAGTGTTAACTTCCAGCAACTGGAATTGACCCTGGTGATCGACCATTACATCGACCCGGCCCCAGCCGCGACAGCCAACTGAGTCAAAGGCCTGATGACAGAGGGTTTGAAGCTCTTGCTCGCGGCTTTCAGACAGCTCACTGGGACAGAGATACTGGGTTTGATCAGAGAAGTATTTCGCCTGATAGTCATAAAAATCAGCATTCGATTCAATGCGAATAGAAGGCAATAGCTGGCCATCCAAAATCGCCACAGTGTATTCCGGGCCTGGCAACAGTGGCTCGGCAATCACGGCGGTGTTGTACTGGGAAGCATCTGCCCAGGCTCTGTGTAACTGTTCCGGAGTTGCAGCGCGGCTCATGCCAATACTGGAACCCTCGGCGGCGGGCTTAACCATCACTTGGCCACCCAGACGCTGAAGCTCTGCGGACCAATCCGAATCGGCATTGAGCAGGGCAAAATCTGTGGTGGGCAAACCTATGCCCTGCCACATTTGTTTGCAGCGCAACTTGTCCATGGCCAGAGCCGAGGCCAATACACCGCTGCCTGTATAGGGAAGTTTGAGATATTCCAGGGCACCCTGAAGTGTGCCGTCTTCACCGCCTGGGCCATGGAGGGCAATAAACACCAGATCCAATTGATAACCGGGGAGTGATTGCACCAGATTGTCGCCGGCATCTATGGACACTACATCGACGCCCAAATTTTGCAGCGCCTGGTGTATGGCTTCTCCACTCATCAAAGAGACTTCTCGTTCTGAGGAGGTGCCGCCATAGAGCAGACCGACGCGACCGTATTGCTGGCTCATGGGGTCCACTCGCTGTCTGCTGCTCGGCTGTCTGCTACTAGACTGTCCGCTACTAGACTGTCCGATGCCGGGCTGTCCGCTACAAGACTGTTCGCTACAAGACCGAGACCCAGACCGCCATCGGCGAGCATTGCTACTAGCTTGCTTACGCTGCCTGCACCCTGAGTAATCACTAAATCATTGTCCCGAACCAGCCCCTGTAACAGGGCAGGAATCTCTTCGATGGTCTCTGCATAAATCGGGTCCACAGTGCCGCGCTGGCGGATACTGCCGGACAAGTTTTTGCTGCTGGCACCGGCGATCATCTCTTCACCGGCGGGATATACAGCCAACAGAATCAATACATCCACCTCGGCCAATACTTTGACAAAGTCTTCGTAGAGATCGCGGGTGCGGGTATAGCGATGGGGCTGGAAAATCATTACCAGGCGCTTGTCGGGCCAGCCGCCGCGCACGGCATCTATAGTGGCTTTGAGTTCTGTGGGGTGATGACCGTAGTCATCTACCAACATCGCGCTGCCACCGCTGTCGAGCTGGTAGTCGCCGTAAATTTCAAAGCGTCGACCTACACCAGAGAAACTCTTTAGGCCCTGGATAATGGCACGATCTGAGATGCCTTCATCACTGGCTACGGCTATGGCCGCCGCCGCATTCAAAGCATTGTGACGACCGGGCATATTGAGGCTGATTTCTAGCGCTGCCAGTCCGTCCGGACGTTCAATAACAAACTTCGAGCGACTCTGTTCGACGCTCAGGTCGCGGATACGGTAGGCCGCATCGTCACTAAAGCCGTAGGTGAGCATGGGTCGTGCGACGTCTACTAAGAGACCGCGAATCACTGGATCATCGATGCACATCACCGCCAAGCCATAAAAAGGCAGGTTGTGTAAAAATTCTATATAGGTCTTGGTCAGACGACTGAAGTCAAAATCATAGGTTTCCATATGATCCGCTTCGATATTGGTAACCACTGCAACCATGGGCTGCAGGTGCAGGAATGAGGCATCGCTCTCATCCGCTTCAGCGACCAGATAGCGACTGCCACCGAGCTTGGCATTAGTACCGGCGCTATTCACTCGACCACCCACTACAAAGGTCGGGTCGCGGCCATCTTCAGCTAAAATAGCGGTGATCAAACTAGTGGTTGTGGTCTTGCCATGAGTACCTGCAATGGCGATACCATGACGGTAGCGCATCAGTTCGGCGAGCATTTCGGCGCGGCGAACCACTGGAATACCCTGGGCACGTGCCGCAGCAATCTCGGTATTTTCAACTGTCACTGCAGAGGATTTCACCACTACGTTAGCGCCCACTATGTTGGCCTCGCTGTGGCCGATAAACACTGTGGCGCCCGCAGCTTGCAGGCGTTGAATACTGGGTCCCTGACTGATATCAGAACCGGAAATTTCGTAACCCTGATTGAGTAATACTTCGGCGATGCCACACATGCCACTGCCGCCAATACCGACAAAGTGAATACGCTTGATACGGCGCATTTCCGGTGGCTGGAAGTTAGTTTGATCGGGCATTGGCCACCTCCAGGCAGACATCTGCGACGCGCTCTGCTGCGCCAATTTTAGCTAGCTGACGAGCATTTATAGCCATCTTCAAGCGACCTTCGCGATCTGCGCAAAGGCCCGTGATCTGACCAGCCAGCAATGCTGGGGTTAGGTCGCTCTGGGGCAGTATCAAGGCAGCACCCTGGTCAACCAACAGTTGCCCATTAACGGTTTGGTGATCATCAATGGCAAAGGGAAAGGGAATTAACAGTGCGCCTAGGCCAGCACTGGTGAGCTCTGCTACGGTCAGGGCACCGGCACGACAGATGGCAAAGTCAGCCCAACCATAGGCTTCATCCATCTGATCAATAAAGGGAACCACTTCGGCACTCACACCAGCGGCAGCGTAGAGCGCCTGAGTCTCGGAACAGTTTAGCTTTCCAGTCTGATGGCGAACCTGGGGCCTTTGCGCCGAGGGAATTAGAGCCAGTGCAGCGGGCAATATTTTATTGATCGCCAGGGCGCCGCGACTACCACCCAAGACCAACAGTCTGGGCAGTCCTTCACGACCAGCCAAACGCTGTTCCGGAGCGGCCAGATTAGTAATCTCTGGGCGCACTGGATTGCCGCACCACTCACCTTTTGGCAGCGCACCGGGGAAGCCTTGCATCACCCGCTGGGCAATTCGCGAGACCAGCTTATTGGTAGTGCCGGCAACAGAATTTTGTTCATGTATGACGATTGGAATACCTTTTAAGCGGGCTGCCACAGCGCCGGGGCCGGAGGCAAAGCCACCCATACCCAGAACCACTTGAGGCTGAAAATCGCTGAGCACAGTCAATGCTTGGCGAATTGAGCGCCACAGCAATAGCGGTGCTTTTAATAGAGCACTGAGTCCACGACCGCGGATGCCTTCAATATTTATGCAATTCAATGTAATGCCAGCCGCGGGAACCAGATCCGATTCAATACCACGCTGAGTGCCGAGCCAGGCAACTGATGCATTGGCTGCGCGCAGTTGATCAGCCACGGCCAGGGCGGGAAATACATGTCCGCCGGTGCCGCCAGCCATAATCATGACGCGACAGCTTGTCGCTAAAGTATCTCTAGATAAGGTGCTTTTATTAGCGACCACGGCGCACCCTCCTAACAACCTGTGTATCCGGATGTAACTCGTGACCTATACGCAGCATCATGCCGACCATGGCGCAGGTCACCATCAGGCTGCTGCCGCCATAACTGACAAAGGGCAAGGTCAGGCCTTTGGTGGGCAAGAAACCGGCGTTAACGCCCAGATTAATGAGTGTCTGGCCGCTGATCAGGCAGCCAAAGCCAATCAGTACAAAGACGCCGTACCAGTATTCTTGGGTCACTGCCTTTTTGCTCAGGCTAAAGATGCGCCACACTAGCAACACATAGAGACCCAGCAGACAGAGCACGCCGGTAAAACCAAACTCTTCAGCAAAAATAGCGAATACAAAGTCGGTGTGGGCTTCTGGAAGATAGAGCATTTTCTGCACCGACTGGCCCAGGCCAACACCAAACCATTCACCCCGGCCAAAGGCGATTAATGACTGAGTCAACTGATAGCCAGAGTTGAACTGATCTGACCAGGGATCCAGGAAGCTGCTTAAACGGGCCATTCGATAAGGTGCTGCTTCGGCAAACAGAACCAGCACTGAAGACCCGGCGAAAACCAGACCTAGGTAGTGCCACAACTTAATGCTGGTTAAAAATAACATCGCCATAAAGGTGCAGGAAAGTACTACCAAGGAGCCAAAGTCAGGCTCCATCAGCAACAAAAATAGTGGCAGCATCAGCACGCCCAGAGGCTTAGCCCAGTCACGCCAATCGTCGCCAAAACCTTCGCGGCTATTGGCAAAATAACTCGCCATAAAGACCACCGTGGCAAGTTTCGCCAACTCGGAAACCTGCAAGGTCATGCCCCCTAGACTCAACCAGCGACGGCTGCCATTCACTTCACGGCCTATACCGGGAATCAATACAATAATTAGCAGCAGAATCGCCAACAGCATCCACAGACGGCTGTACTGAGACCAAACACTGGGTGGTGTAAAGAATGTTACGGCCATCGCGGACAGGGCAATAAAGATATAAATACTGTGGCGCTTAACAAAATAAAATTCGTTATTAAAGTTGTGCTCGGCATAACTAAATGAGGCCGAGGCGACCATCGTCAGACCCAGGGACATCAGCGCCAGTACAGCCAGTAATAGCAGGCTGTCTATGCGCCAGCTGCTGCGCTCTGAGCCAGAAAAGTTAAGTGGCCATCTAATAGTCATATTCATGCTGCCACCGCCGTTACTGCCTGTTGGAAGCAGCGGCCGCGCTCTTCAAAGCCGGAGAACATATCAAAGCTCGCACAGGCTGGTGAGAGCAAGATAATATCGCCGGACTCTGCAGCGGCGCGCGCACAGTCCACAGCAGCCTGGAGTGAATTCACTGTTTTCATTTCAGTGGTGCCGGCCAGCGTCTCAGCGATCGACTCAGCGTCTTCGCCATAGAGTGCGAGAAACTTTACAAACTTGGCCAGTGGCGTTTTTAGCTCATTAAAGTTCTGACCCTTGCCCTGACCACCGGCGATCAAAATCAGGTTGGCTCGATCACTGTCGCCAAAGCCATCGAGGGCCGCGACCGTGGCGCCAATATTGGTGCCTTTAGAATCATCTATATAAGTCACACCCTCATGGGTGGCGACATATTCACAGCGATGAGACAGACCCTTAAAGGTTCTCAGGGTTTGCAGCATGGCGTCCATATTTAAACCAGCGGCCTGACCCAGTGCCAGTGCCGCTAGAGCATTGGCTATATTATGACGGCCTTTGATGGCTAACTCGGCGCTGGGCATCAGTGGCTTCAAACCATAGGCGAGCCAAGCTTCACCCTCTTCTTCCAGTACACCAAAGTTGGCCAGATCCGGGCGGTTTAAACCAAAGTCACAGAGTTTGACCTCTTTGGATAATAGCGGGTTGGTCAAGGCGTCCTGACGATTGAAGATCACCTGACTGGCGCCGCGGAAGATGCGGTGTTTGGCGGCATGGTATTGCTGCAGGCCAGCGTAGCGATCCATATGATCGGCACTGATATTTAAGATTACTGCAATGGCGCCGCGCGTATCTGTAACCAGCTCCAGCTGAAAGCTCGACAGCTCAATCACATAAAGCTGGTTCTCGTCGTCGAGCAGATCCAGCATAGGTGTACCGAGATTGCCGCCGACACCGACCTTTAAGCCGCTGGCACCGGCCATCTCGCCGACCAGTTTGGTCACGGTGCTCTTACCGTTGGAGCCGGTGATAAGAATTACTGGCGCCTTGGCGTGGGCTAAAAACAGCTCTACATCACCCAATAATTTAATTTTTTGCTGTTGCGCAGCAACCAGTGCGGGCTCTTGCAGAGCAATGCCGGGACTCACCACAACGCTGTCAAAACTGAGCAGCAGATCAGATTCAAAGGGGCCCAATACAACTGGAACATCAGGGTAGGTTTCCCGGACTTCCGCAAGACGCGGTGGCGCAGTGCGGCTGTCGGCGAAAACAAAGGACTTTCCGATCGACGACAAAAATCGGGCGACCGACAGTCCCGTGGCGCCTAGGCCAAGGATAGCGGTGTTGCGATTAGTGGCAATCATGTCTGTCATTTTTGTCGCTCTGCTCTCTCTTTAATACAACTCGTTATCTAAGCTCTTTATTTAGCTCTTTATTTAGCTCTTGATCTATCGGAGCTTTAATGTGGCCAAACCAACCAACACTAGAACCACGGTAATAATCCAAAAACGCACAATCACTCTTGGCTCTGGCCAACCTTTTAGTTCGTAATGGTGGTGCAGTGGTGCCATGCGAAAAATACGCTTGCCGGTGAGCTTGAACGAAGCCACCTGCAAAATAACCGACAGGGTTTCTACAACGAAAATGCCGCCCATAATGGCCAGAACAACTTCCTGGCGAATAATCACTGCGATAACACCCAGAGCTGCGCCCAGTGCCAGGGAGCCTACGTCACCCATAAAGACCATGGCGGGATAGGTGTTAAACCACAGAAAGCCGAGACCGGCACCACAGAGTGCGCCGGTAAAAATAAGTAACTCGCCAGCACCGCTGATATAGGGAATATGCAGATAGGTGGCAAACTGATAATTGCCTGTTAAATAGGCCATGATACCGAGAGCACCGGCCACCAAAACTGTGGGCAAGATCGCCAAGCCGTCTAGACCATCAGTGAGGTTCACCGCATTGCTGGTGCCGACAATTACGAAATAGGTAAAGAGGATATAAAAGGGCCCCAGATTGATCGCGACATTTTTAAAGAACGGCACAATCAGATCCAACTCTGCCGCAGACTGGGCATGAGAGAATAAAAACAGCGCTGCTGCCAGACCACAGAGGGACTGCCAAAAATATTTCCAGCGTGCCGGCAGGCCGCGAGGATTTTTGTGGACCACTTTGCGATAGTCATCGACCCAGCCAATGAGACCAAAGCTAAAAGTCACTGCCAGAACAACCCAGATATAGACATTGTCTAGGTTGGCCCACAACAATGTGCTGACAAACATCGCCATCAGGATCAGCGCGCCGCCCATAGTTGGAGTACCCGCTTTACTCAGGTGACTCTGGGGGCCATCACTGCGAATTGCCTGACCCATCTGCAAGCTGTTGAGCAGGGCAATCATTCGCGGGCCCAGCATCCAACAGATTGTCAGGGCCGTGATCACAGAAAAAATTCCGCGCAGGGTGAGATACTTCACCGCTGAGAACGGGCTATAAAATTGACTCAAATATTCAGCCAGCCATACCAACATTAGGATTCCCTCGCCACTAACATATCAACTATTAAATCCATTTTTGAACTGCGCGATCCCTTGACCAATAAAGTCAGATCTCTGCGTTCAATCTCGTTAAAAAGCGTTGCTTTCAAACTTTCTAGGTCGCTAAAGTGCTGCCCCTTAAACGCGGCGCTGGCACTGGCACTCAAATCCCCCAAGGTATAGAGCTGATCAATGCCCGCACTCAGGGCATAGTCGCCAACCTCGCGGTGCAACTGCTCTGTATTAACACCCAGTTCGCCCATATCACCCAGCAATATGACTCGATGTCCCGGACGGCTGGCCAATACATCAATGGCCGCACAGACCGATTCCGGGCTGGCGTTATAGCTGTCATCTATAATTTGGCCACCCTGAGGTAATGCTTTGACCTGCAGGCGACGGGCTGGAGATTGAGTGGCCTCTAAGCCGCTAACAATTTGCTCAATACTGGCTCCGGCAGCCCCTGCACAGGCGGCAGCTGCCAGAGCATTGCTCACCGAGTGACGGCCGGGAATAGCCAAGTTAACGACCTGACTCTCTAGAGATGTTTCGGTGAACATATGCAGGGTAAAACGGCAACAGCCGCTCTCCAGCAGCTCAATATCACTGGCACTTACATCAGCACAATCGTCGTCCACAGAAAAAGTAATGCATTCGCGCTCGCCAATCAGCTCCATCCACTCTGCGTCCCAACTTTGGTCGAGATTTAAAATGGCGGTGCCAGCAGCATCTAGGCCGCTGTAGATCTCGCCTTTGGCGGCGGCAATACCTGCAACGCTACCAAAGCCCTCGAGATGAGCGCTCTGCACATTGTTGACCAGGCTAATCTGCGGCTTGGCGATGGAGCACAGATAGCTGATCTCGCTGCCAGCGCTGGCGCCCATTTCAATAACGGCGAAATCGCAGTCCTGCTGCATATCGAGCAATGTCAACGGCACGCCAATATGATTATTAAAGTTGCCCTTGGTGGCGTGGACAGTCCCCAGGCCTCTCAGAATCGAACTGATTAAGTCTTTGACTGATGTCTTGCCAGTACTGCCGGTGACGGCAATAACAGTGCCGCTAAAGGCTTCCCGCTGCAGCTGCGCTAGCTGGCCGAGAGCCACTGTGGTGTCTTCAACGACCCACTGGGGTAAGGGCAGATCTGTATCCGCACTGGAGACCACTAGGCCACTGGCACGGTCTGTAACATCGGCGAGAAATTCATGGCCATCGAGTCTCTCGCCAATCAGTGCGACAAATAGGTCGCCCTCAGCAATATTGCGACTGTCGATAGAGACGCCATCAAATTCACAGTCTGGGTTGAGTAGAGTTCCGCCAAAGCGGATGGCGGCATCAGTGAGGCGCAGTGAGTTAATCATTTATCCTCACTCCCCTGCTTCTGACGCAGTGCTAAACGTGCCTCTGCCAGATCACTAAAAGGTAATCTTGTGGCAGCGACTATCTGGTAGGCCTCGTGGCCCTTGCCGGCGATTAAAACAATATCGTCGACTGCAGCTGCATTAATTGCAGCACGGATTGCGTCCCTGCGATCCGTTACCGCAAGTACTTTGCGGGTGACGCCCAGAAGAACCTGTTGAATAATTTGTTCGGGTGACTCGCTGCGCGGGTTGTCGCTGGTGACTACAACACGATCGGCGAGTTGGTCGGCAACGCGACCCATTTCAGCGCGCTTGCCCTTGTCACGATCACCACCGCAGCCAAATACTACCCAGAGCTTGCCGCTGCACTGCAGACGCAGAGCGCGCAAGGCTTTATCTAAGGCATCGGGCGTGTGAGCGTAATCCACTACTACTAATGGGCGAGCGTTGGGATCAACAACCTCCATGCGTCCCGGTACGGCTTTTAGTTTGGCGGCCGCACGAAGAATGTCATCTAACTTAAAGCCCTGCATACCTGCTGCACCGATCACGGCGAGCAGGTTGGCGAGATTAAACTTACCCAGCAGCGGCGAGGTCAGTCGCCCTCGACCCCAAGGGGTTACAAGCTCAGCAGTAATCGCCGAGGCACCGAGTTCGATGCGATCACAGTGAATATCCGCAGTGTGGTTTTCAAAACTGTAGGTGATGCCATCCACTGCCGGATCCAGATTGGCCAGAATCAGACGACCTATGTTGTCATCCAGATTGATTACCGCATGCTTGAGTCCTGACATGGCAAACAGTCGGGATTTGGCCGCGGCATAGCTATTGAGGTCACCGTGGTAGTCGAGATGGTCTCGGGAAAGATTGGTAAAGATCGCAGTATCAATCTGCAGCCCCGCAATGCGTCGCTGCACCAGACCGTGAGAAGAGGCTTCAATCGCCACGCGGCGAGAGCCGGCATCGCGCAATTCGGCAAGAATGCGCTGCATAGTGACTGCATCTGGCGTGGTTAAAATATCACTGGCGGCGACCTCGGTACCAGGCTGTAATTCGGCAACTTGATTAGCAAGCTCTTCTTTAGCACCTGTCACGTAATTAGAAGTCCCGTAACCCACAGTTCCAACAGAGCCCGCAGGCTCTCCAAGCAACTCAAAGAGATTGGCCAGCAACTGGGCGCAGGTAGTTTTGCCATTGGTGCCAGTGATGGCTGTAACCGCCATCTGACGAGATGGGTGTGCGTAGAATGCGCCGGCTATATCCGAGACAAATTCAATTAACTTAGGCACTGCAATGACCGGCACTGGCAGCTGCCCATGATCAACAGTCTCTTCGCCGGCTTCGATTAATACAGCCACAGCACCCTGTTCTAGAGCCTGAGTGATATATTCGGCGCCGTCGGTCTGAGTACCTTTTAAGGCAATAAATAAATCACCTGGCCTGGCTTCACGACTGTCTAAACTAAGGCCAGTAATTGGCGTCGCCGGGCAGCTGCTGACATCGATAAACTCAGCGAGCAGTCCTGACAAAGTTGTCATCGGGGCATTAGATAAAGCCATCACAGTCCTCCCCGCTTCGCCAAGGTGGTCGGCAGACTGACAATGTTGCGCTCGGCACTCATAGCATCTGGCGTCACTTGTAGCAGACGCAAGGCACTGCCTGTGACTTCAGAAAATACGGGTGCAGCGACCAGGCCGCCAAAATAATCGCCATCACGGGGCTCATCAATAACCACAATGGTCACCAAACGCGGATCATCAACTGGCGCTAGTCCAGCGAAAGCGGACATATAGCGATGCTGATCATAGCCGCCACCGGCTTTGACCTTGTGTAAAGTACCTGTCTTGCCACCCACTGAATAACCATCGATCATCGCACGCTTGCCAGTGCCCTGATCACTTGCAGCGGTCTTGAGCATAGAGCGAACAGTTGCTGTCAACTGCGCATCCATTACCCGAACATTCTCGGGTGCGCTGTCAGTGGCAAGCATAGTAATTTCATGGCGCAGGCCATTATTAGCGAGAATCGAATAAGCTCTAGCCAACTGTAATGAAGAAACACTCAAACCATAACCAAAGGCAAAGGTCGCTTGAGTGACAGGATCCCATTTGCGGTAGCCAGGTAAATTACCGGCGGTTTCACCAGGAAAGCCACTGCCAATGCCCTCACCGAAACCAACACGCTCAAACAACTCGCGGGTCGTGTCTGGGTTGAGTGCTAAGGCCAGTTTGGTAGTGCCCACTTGGCTCGACTTTTTGAGAATGCCAGTGAGATTGAGAGAGCCGTAATCCCGAGTATCAACAAAGGTTTTGTACGCGACTTTCAGATAGCCAGGACTGGTATTGATCACTGTCTCAGGCTTAAATTTACCGCTCTCGAGGGCCGCTAAAATAGTAAAGGGCTTAACCGTTGAACCCGGCTCCATCATGTCGGTAACAGAACGATTGCGAATCGAATCAGGACTGAGATTAGAGCGGTCATTAGGATTAAACGAAGGCTGATTGACCATCGCCAGAACTTCGCCAGTGTGGACGTCGAGGACAATCACCGAACCGGACTTGGCCTGATGCTTTTGCACTGAGGCTTTTAAAGCACGGTAGGCAGCGTACTGCACACGCAGATCAATACTCAGGCGCAGAGTGCTACCGTGATTGGCTGGCTTAACCAGAGAGATATCTTTAATCACTCGACCGGCAAGATCTTTAACCACTTTTTTGGCGCCGGGCTCACCAGCCAAAATTGCGTTGTAGGCCAGCTCCATGCCCTCTTGGCCCGCGTCGTTGATATCGGTAAAACCGACCAGCTGGGCGGTAACTTCACCGGCGGGGTAAAAACGCTTGTACTCCTGACGGCCAAATACCCCTGGAATCTGCAAATCGAGAATGCGATCCGCTTCAACACTGGGCAACTGTCTTTTAAGATACATAAAGGATTTGTTGCGGTAACGCTTTAGGCGGCTTTGCAGCTGCACCAGAGAGATATTTAGGGCTTTCGCCAGCTTTACTAGATCATCGGGCTGAGCATGCTCATTGACCCGCTTAGGATTGGCGATCAGGGTAGTGACAGGTGTGCTTACAGCCAGTGGCTCGCCATTTCTGTCGGTGATTAAACCGCGGTGACCGGGAATAGTTTCAGTGCGAATGGAGCGCGCGTCGCCCTGAGTCTGGAGAAATTCGACTCCATGTTCTTCACTGGGCATAATTTGCAGCTGGGCAATCTTGGCTGCAACGATCAGAGGCAGTGAACCTAGGACCAGCATTACAAAATAGTAACGCCCGCGCGACAGGGTATTTTTTATCGACTTTTTAGCCACTTTATCGCTTCACCATTATTATTTCTTGAGGCTGCGGACTGTGCATATCCAGACCTTCCTTAGCCATTGTCTCGATCCGCTGTAGCGATCCCCAGGCACTCTGCTCCAGCAAATATTTACCGTAAGCCACCTGTAGTTGATTTTTCTCGCGCTCGAGAGCCGTCAACTGGTCATACTTTTGTCGGCACACATGGCTGGCATAAGCCACTGCCAGCGCACTGATCAACACAACAATCCAAAGCAGCGCAATCTGCGCTGAGCTGCGGCCTGTCATAGCACTCACGCAACACGCACGGCAATGCGCATTACCGCACTGCGCGAGCGAACATTACCGCCAACCTCAACTGCCTCAGGCTTAACTGCCTTGCCAATTTTCTTTAATCGAACACCGCGCTCTACATCGCGAACTGGGAGGTTTTTCGGCAGCTTGATACCGCGTTCCTGATCACGGATAAAGCGCTTAACCTTGCGGTCTTCAAGAGAATGGAAGCTAATAACCACTAGACGACCATCGATCTTCAATAAATCTATTACCTGCTCCAACAGCGCCACCAAATCATCCAGCTCGCGATTGATAAAAATTCTGATCGCCTGAAACGCCTTGGTTGCAGGATGTCTGCCGCGCTCCCAAGCTGGGTGTGCATCAGCCAATATTTTCGCCAACTGCACCGTTCTAGTGATCGGAGCCAGCTCGCGCTCACGCACTACAGCTGTGGCCATACGCTTGGCAAAGCGCTCTTCGCCAAACTCTTTGATCACTTGAGCAATATCCTTTTCCGCTGCAGTGGCAATCCACTCCGCCGCCGATAATCCAGAGCTGGTATCCATGCGCATATCCAATGGGCCATCACGCATAAAACTAAAACCGCGCTCCGCCTGATCCAGCTGTGGGGAAGAAACGCCCAAATCGAGCAGTACACCCGTGACCTCACGCCCTTCAAGCCAGTCGCCCATATCGGCAAAGGAGCCGTGAACAATGGTCAATCGACTGTCGTCGGCAAACCGCTCGCGACCCGCGGCAATTGCCTGGGGGTCCTTATCAATGGCTAACACTCTGCCGTGCTCAGACAGTCTTGAAAGCAACTCTGCGGTGTGACCGCCACGGCCAAACGTGCCGTCGATATAAAAGCCATCCGGGTCGGTAACCACGGCATCTATCGCTTCATGTAGCAGAACGCTAGTGTGCTCGGGCTTTTCAATGTCTCTCTCAGGAACCTCTACCAAGAGAGATTCTTCAATGCATCCGACATATTGTCTCGGTCGAGAAGCATGCTGCGGTAAGTTGCCTGAGATTTTTCGCGCTCAGTATTCCAGTTCTCTTCAGACCAGATTTCGAGACGCTGACTGCGACCTACCAATACCAATTTTTTCTCCAACTGTGCATAGCCGCGCAACTCTGGCGGAATCAAAATACGACCACTGCCATCGACCTGAAGATCTTTGGCTTGGCCAACAACAAAACGGCTCAACATCTCGGCGAGCTCATCAAGAGCAGGCAAGGCGGCGACTTTTTCTTCGAATTTTTTCCATTCAGGCAGCGGTGACAGCATAAGACAGGTAGACTTCATATCGATGGTGATAACCAGATCACCAGCGCAGAGTTCGTCGAGCAGGGGACGGTAGCGGGTCGGAATTGCCATCCGGCCTTTTGTGTCCATATTGATTGGATCGCTACCCTTAAACACTTACCACCCCTTTAGAACTTTTTAACCGAACCGGCCCTTTATCTCTTTTTGTTGATATAGGGACCTATATTCGCCACTTTTCGCCACTTTTACCCATATGTGTACACTATTCACAGCTAGGGTTAAAGTCAAGGCTCAGTGAGGGGTGAAAAAGTGAATAAAATCAGTAAGTTCCGGCAATATCACCGGTTTATGACAGGTAGCCCAGAAGGCCTAAAATATTTCACAATATAAAACATATGGCTAAAGCTAGAAGTTAATGTAACTTCTAGCTTTGCGGGGTTTTAAGAATAATTTTTACTGTTTTTAGATTTTTATATATCTAAATGGAATAGATAATCCGAGTGGATCGTCTATGTAAAATTAGGTGAGTTGACCGATAAGCCGGGTTCTGTCGTGGACAGTCATTCATCTGGGACAAACGTCGCCGTTTGCCTCAAGCAACCTACCCGTTCCCAACGCGGGACGCGCCATATGGAAACCTATTTGGTCTTGCTCCGAGTGGGGTTTACCTTGCCACTACTGTTACCAGTAGCGCGGTGCGCTCTTACCGCACCCTTTCACCCTTACCTGTGTTCGCGAACGAACCATCGGCGGTCTTCTCTCTGCTGCACTGGCCGTAGGCTTTCGCCTCCCAGGTGTTACCTGGCACTCTACCCTGTGGAGCCCGGACTTTCCTCCGCGTTGCACCCTTATGAACGCAAGCGAACATTAGAGAGATCAACACAGCGACTGCCTGGTCAACTCGGGCGGGATCATAGCACAGCTATTGTGGTGTTATGGGCGTTTGTTGGCCATTGGATTGCGCTCCGGGGTGAGCCCCCCTCCTACCCTGTCACCTTGCCCCTACTCTGCTATTGATGTCGCTATGCCAGAACAGGTTCTAACTCACCGCATCGTGAAATATTACGCCGAGCGTATGTCGGTTGCCACTGCTCACCTCACTTACACCGTGTCGCATACTGGCGCGATAATAGCCTCTTGCACCTCTCACCGGTCGAAAGTTGGTGGTAAAGATAACCATATCACCTTGTTTTGGTTTCAATACCATCGCCTTAGATTGCGCTCTGGGTATTTGCTGAGTCAGTACAAATTCACCACCGGAAAAATCAATCTCGGGGTCATTGAGAAAAATAGCGGCCTGAAGCGGGAAGTAAACGTCACCGTATAAGTCTTGATGCAACGTGTTAAAACCGCCCTGACCGTATTTTAAAATCAGCGCCGTTGGCTTTAACTGTTGGTTAGCGTGACACTCCGCCTGAAGCGCCTGAAGTGTTGAGGGAAATTGCTTTTCTATATTCAGCAAGTTCATCCACTGATTGGCGACCGGCGCTAAATAGGGGTAAATATGCTCTCGCAATGTTTGAATAAGGCTGGGCAAAGGATAATCAAAATACTTATATTCGCCCAAGCCAAAACGGTAGCGCTCCATCACCACGGTTTTGCGATAACCGCTGGGGGCATTATAGCTGTCAATAAGTTGCTGGCACTGAGGCTTGGCAAGAAAACCTGACACAGCAGCATAACCTTTACTATGCAGCTCGTTGGTTTTTTTTTGCCATTCTATCTGGCGTATTTTTTCAATAACATCTTCCATTATTCGCTACTCACTTTTGACGCTTCCCAGCCAATAATGGCTGACTTTCGAGTATTGCCCCACATATAACCACCGAGGTTGCCACTGGTTTGTATCACTCGATGGCAGGGAATAAGAAACGCGACAGGGTTGCTGCCTATAGCAGCACCTACCGCCCTTGATGCCTTCGGCTTATCAATTTTTTGGGCTACCCGGCCATAGCTGGTTAGCTCACCCATGGGAATTGTTAGCAACATCTCCCAAACTTTTAACTGAAACTCTGTACCTTTTAAATGCAGTTTGATTTGATCCAGTTGTTTCCAGTCATTTTGAAAAATAAACAATGCATCCTGTTGAAACTTGTCAACCACCTGGTGGTATCGAGCCTTGGGGAAGCGGAACATAAGATCAGATAGTGCCGAATCTTCATCCTCCTCGAAGAACATATGGCAAACACCCTTTGTGGTTGAGGCAACAATAATTTTCCCGAAGGGGCTTTCGGCAAAACAATAATTGATCACGAGTTTCTCACCCCCATTTTTAAACTCACCCGGGGTCATTCCCTCTACACTGATAAACAAATCATGCAACCGACTCGTGCCGGATAAGCCTGTTTGGTAAGCGGTATCCACTAAGGTTGCCTGTTCATTTTTCAGCAGTTGCTTAGCATAGCCAACACTCAGGTATTGCATGAATTTTTTCGGGCTAACCCCCGCCCACTCACTAAATAAACGCTGGAAATAAAATGGACTTAGGTGAACAGCAGCGGCAATATCATCCAAAGATGGCTGCTCTTTGAAGCTGTCATTAATATAGGCAATCGCCTTTTCAATGCGCTGATAATTGATCTGCTGCTGTTCGATCATGATTGCTCCTTTAAATCACAATATTAGGTTTTGGAAATGGACACACCACCATCGACCAGCATTGAAGTACCTGTGACAAAACTGGCGGCATCAGAGGCCAGATACATTGCGGCTTTTGCAATTTCTTCTGGTTCAGCTCGACGTTTTAGCGCGTGCATACCTTCAACAAACTCGATGACTTCCGGGCTGGTGCCAAACTGATCGGCCATTGGCGTTATCGTACCACCAGGAAGCAGCGCATTTACCCGAATACCCTGTGCGCCATATTCACTCGCCAGTGCCTTGACTAATCCTGTAACCCCGGCTTTGCTTGCGGCATAGGCAACCTTGTTTGGCATGCCGATTGTGCAACCCACAAAAGAGGATGTGAAGATGAGAGAGCCCCCGTTTGCCATGGCTGGGATTTGGTATTTTGCGCCTAGAAAACAGCCTGTCAGGTTAATCCGCAAGGTATTTTCCCAATCTTCAAGGCTCAAATCCGTGATCGCATCGTCACTGCCCAAAATCCCGGCATTGTTAAAGGCAATATCTAGCCCACCAAATTCACTTATTGCCAAATCAACCAGGGCTTTGGCATAGCTTTCTGAAGTGATATCTCCAGCCAGTGCTTTAGCTTGCCCACCAGCTGCGACAATTTCATCGACAAGTGTATTCAGTTCATTTTCCCGCCGTGCTGAGGCAATAACTTTCGCACCTTGCTGAGCAAACAATTTCGCGGCAGCCCGCCCAATGCCGGAACTGGCCCCAGTAACAATAGCGACTTTATTGGATAATGTTTTCATGTTAAATGTCTTCGTTTTTTGTGGAGCTATTACCATAGAGAGTCGATTAATTTGAGTCGACCCGAATCTTGCTAAACAATTATTTAGAGTGAATGGAGGAATACTGACGACAACAATAACCCTGAGAGTTGATCTGAAGGGTATCCAAAAAAGATAGGGGTACACTGATGTGTTAGGAATAAATCGACAATACCCCTAAACGATTGAGATAATTATTTTAGTCGGTTATTCAATAAATTCATCGTAAAAAGGAGAGGTCGAGAGAAGACGATCGGCCCGTTAGGGCCAATATCTATACGCTTAAATGTCATTGATTAAAATCCGACCGCGCTTTAAACCAACGAATTTAGCGCTTTGAGTTTATTGAAGATATAAAAAAAGCCCACTTTCCAGCGAGCTATATTATCTATAAGGCATTTTTTTAATCTGGCAGCGAGGCCTGCTGCCCGCCGTGGAGGATCCCTCCACTAAGGTCGGCATAACAGTATTATATTGGGACACTATACTAAGCAACCCAAAACCTACTCTTTCAACAGTGCATGCCCCGGTGGCAACTGACGAGACAACCACAGCGCCAGCTTGTGGCGCATATTGGGATCGCTAATATTCTCTCTCGCCAAGGGCTGAATCAGCTTATCTTCCACCAGCACCTTGTAGATAAACTCAACCTTGAGCTTTACCGAATCTGTGTCTTCTATCTCACCGTAGGCACGCTTCTTGGCATACACCGCGCCAACCTGAAGTGCCTTCTTAAACAACTCTGCTTCATTGGGTAACTTTGACATCGAACAGCCTCCTGGCCATTTGCTTTAGCTTGTAACATTAGCCCGTAACATTAGCCCGTAACATTAGCCCATATAATAAACCGCGTATTTTTAATCGACAAACTTTCGCGCATTGCGGAAAATTCGCATCCAGGCACCATCTTCGCCCCAGTCATCAGGATGCCAGGAATTCTGCACCGTGCGATAAACTCGCTCGGGATGCGGCATCATCAATGTGGCGCGACCGTCACTGCTGGAGACACCCGTAATGCCATCCGGCGAACCATTGGGATTGGCCGGGTAACTGGCGGCAACCTCGCCATGATTGTTGAGAAAACGCATCGCCACCTGATTACTTGAAAGCAATCGATCCATGGCTTTTTGGGAGGAAAACTCAGCGCGACCCTCACCGTGGGAGATGGCAATCGGCATATGCGATCCCGCCATACCCTGCAAGAATATAGAAGGTGACTCTTCAACCCGTACCAGGGAGAAGCGCGCTTCAAACTGCTCTGAGTGATTGCGTACAAAACGCGGCCACAGTTCAGCACCGGGAATCAATGTCTTGAGATTGCTGAGCATCTGACAGCCGTTACAGACGCCGAGGCTAAAGCTATCGGAACGCTGAAAGAAGCTTTGGAACTGGTCGCGTATCTGCTCATTAAACAGCACGGTCTTGGCCCAGCCTTCGCCGGCACCCAACACATCACCGTAGGAGAAACCGCCACAGGCAATCACACCGCCAAAGTCACTCAAGACTCGACGACCGGCGAGCAGATCACTCATATGCACATCTACCGCATCAAAGCCGGCGCGATCAAATGCCGCGGCCATTTCCAGATGACTGTTGACGCCCTGCTCACGCAGAATTGCCACAGCAGGTCTAACACCGGAATTAATATAGGGTGCGGCAATATCGTCGCTAGGATCGTAACTGAGCTCCACCGACAGACCTGGGTCGTCGCTGGCAATATTATCGAACTCTTCCCAGGCGCAGTCGGCATTGTCACGCAGTGCCGCCATGCGGTAGGAGGTCTCTGTCCAGGTGCGCTGCAGATCAACTCGCGGGCGCTTAAACAACGGCAGTTTTTTGTTGATAATCTCAACTGTCTGATGACTATTTAATCCACCTAGCAGGTGCACATCAACACCCGCATTGCTAAAGCGCTCAGCCACTGCATTGGTATGGTCGGCGGAAACCTGAATCACGGCACCTAACTCTTCATTAAACAGTGCGGCAATAGGATCATTACCAAGACCAA
>Ga0209712_10001671_pt1 | contig 18770 bp, 18 predicted proteins | sample ArcOceMetagenome_FD_187443 | JGI IMG/M metagenome (GOLD analysis project Ga0209712, IMG submission 187443) | Marine eukaryotic phytoplankton communities from Arctic Ocean - Arctic Ocean - Greenland ARC118M Metagenome (SPAdes) (version 2) | ecosystem: Environmental > Aquatic > Marine > Oceanic...
CCCCAACTTTAGTTGTGGTGTATCGCTCTTGGTTTTGGGGCTTTTCTGATATGATTGAAGTTTGGTCCGATGCGGGTGTGGTCCATATCCGGGGCCATTCCGTTTTGGGCATGTCCGATCTTGGCAGCAACAAAAAACGCATAAAAAGCTGGCTAATGCCTTGAAATCTGACCATCAGATCAAAGCAGCCCTTGACCCAGAAGCCCACATAGGGGACCTGAAAGTATGATAGCAGAAGATACATTGATCCAGATCACCCAAAGATTTGAGTTTCTCGAAGCTCAAATGGCTGAGGGCTCTAGCGATATTGCCAAATTGGCGAAAGAATACTCGGACCTGAAGCCGGTGGTCGATGAGGTGCGTGCGTATCAAACTTTGGTACATGATATTTCAGATGCTGAGGCGATGATGGATGATCCTGATATGCGTGAGTTGGCGGCTGAAGAGCTGCCAATCCTGCGTGCGTCGTTGCCAAAAGCGGAACATGATTTGCAATTGGCCTTGTTGCCAAAAGATTCCGCTGATGCACGACCCGCCATTTTGGAAATTCGCCCTGGCACCGGTGGCGATGAGGCAGCGCTGTTTGCCGCAGATCTCATCCGTATGTATCAACGCTATGTCGAAACCCAAGGCTGGACCTTTGACATCATTGAAAACCAAACTACAGAATTGGGCGGCGTCAAAGAATTTGTGGCCCATGTCAAAGGCGACGGGGTTTTTGCCAAGCTGAAATACGAATCTGGCGTGCATCGGGTGCAGCGGGTGCCCAGCACTGAAAGTGGCGGGCGCATTCACACATCTGCCGCCACAGTTGCGGTTTTGCCAGAAGCGGAAGATGTAGATATCCATGTGGACCTGGGCGATATTCGCATCGATACCATGCGTGCCAGTGGGGCCGGTGGCCAGCACGTCAACACCACAGATTCTGCCGTGCGGATCACCCACCTGCCAACAGGTTTGATCGTGGTCAGCGCTGAGAAGTCGCAACACCGCAACCGTGAGATTGCCATGCAGGTGCTCAAAACTCGGCTTTACGATTTGGAACGCGCGCGCGTGGACGGGGAGCGGTCTGCCAATCGCAAATCCCAAGTGGGCTCTGGTGACCGTTCCGAGAGAATTCGCACCTATAATTTTCCACAAGGCAGAATGACAGATCACCGGATTGGCTTAACGCTGTACCGTTTAGACCAAATTTTACAGGGTAATCTCGATGAGATTATCGACGCTCTAACCGCTGAGGCGCAAGCGGCCATGCTGGCTGATATGAACGGATGACCCAGCGCCTGCAGTCCGCTATGGCGAAGGCAAGCCAAGCCCTGACTGCGGCCGGGGTGGAGGGTGCGTCTCGCGATGCGAGTTTATTGATGGCTTTCGCACTGGGGCTAGAACCTCATCAGATTTCCCTACGTCTCAATAACAGTTTAGATCCTGCGCAAGAGGCCGCGTTTAGCGCCGCCCTAAGCCTACGGCTGGATCGGGTGCCTATGTCGCATATTCTGGGCTACCGCGACTTTTATGAGCATCGGTTTATGGTCACCCCTGACGTGCTGGACCCGCGGCCTGACACCGAAGCATTGGTGTCACGGGCGTTGGAATATGATTTTGACAATGTGTTAGATTTGGGCACGGGATCTGGATGCATCTTACTGTCTTTATTGGCAAAAAATATTCATGCACAGGGGGTCGGGGTGGATCAATCGGCTAAGGCCATTGCTGTGGCCGAGCGTAATGCCCGCGCGCTTGGGCTAAGCACACGCTCTGAGTTCATTGTCTCCGATTGGTTTTCGGCGCTGCCGGAGAGGCGGTTTGACTTGATTGTGTCAAACCCACCCTATATTCACCCCAATGCCATGGCTGGGCTTTCGGCAGAAGTGTTGCACGAACCCGAATTGGCCCTCACCGATCAAAAAGATGGCTTGAGCCATTACCGCCATATCTCTCAGGCGGCGCACAGATTTTTGGCACCCAAAGGACGTTTGGTGTTTGAAATCGGGTTTGACCAAGGTGGAGCTGTGTCAGACATTTTGGCCGCACAGACCTATCGTGAAATTGTCGTACTGCCTGACTTTGATGGTCGAGCGCGGGTTGTGGCCTGTCTGTCCCTAAGCCGGTAGCGGTAACTAAAATAGCTATATTTACATTTTTCCCTTGCTGATTTGGGCTGGGCGTGGTTTGAGTGCGTTGTCGAGACCATGCGCAGGTATGTACGACCTTTAATCCAAACCATGACCAATTTCAGTTATTACTTGATCGGTCCATTGCCAAATAGGCTTTTTCATCACATGAGATCTTCAAAACCGCGCCCTCGCTCGAAGAATAATCGTAACAATAACAATCGCTCTGTTGCCAATGTTATGAACCGGGTGTTCGATAGCTCAGGTCCGGAGGGCAAAGTGCGCGGCACGCCGCAGCAGATCATTGAAAAATATCAACAGCTCACACGTGATTCCCAATTGTCTGGAGACCGTGTGGCAGCTGAAAACTTCCAACAGCACGCAGAACATTACATGCGGTTGCAGGCGGAAGCGCAGCGCGAAATTGATGCCCGCCGCGAGCAGCAAGATCGTGAAAATCGTGAAAAGCAGGTGCAACGGGATCAGGAACGTAATGATCGCTCAGAGCAGCAGACCGAGCGCGTTGAACATAACACGCCGCCCACGCCTTCTGCTTTTGATGTCACGGATCTTACAGATGCACCGCAGCCAGATTTCGCACCGTTGAGCCCGATTGAGTTGAGCCAATCAGCGCCAGTCGCGACACAGCAGCCTGAAGAGCGGCCTAATCAACGTGTGCGGCGTCGGTCTGAAAAGCCAGCCGCGGTCGCTTCTGCAACTCTAGAACCTGCGCGTGAAGACTAATTAACGCGCCAAACGACGGGCCAAAGCACAAAACCCTTCGAGAGATATTTCTTCAGCACGCGCCGTGGGCTCAAGACCTGCATCGCGCAGAACGTTTTCGATGTCTGGCGAGGCCGATTTCAGACTTGAGCGCAACATCTTGCGTCGCTGATTAAAGGCCATGGCCACAGTTGAGGACAACAGGCCTGCGGGGGCCGGAAACCGCGGTTCCGCCAAAGCGTCAAAATGCACCACAGCTGAATGCACCTTAGGCGGCGGTGTGAAGGCTTCTGGTGGCAGTTCCATCACAATGCTCGGGTTGGTTTTCCACTGAGCGAGGATTGCAAGCCGACCATATGCTTTTGAATTTGGCGTTGCGATGATCCGTTCAGCCACTTCTTTTTGAAACATCAACGTTAATGTGCTCCAAAATGGTGGCCACTCCTTGGGTGTGAGCCAACGGATCAACAGCTCCGTGCCGATATTGTACGGCAGGTTGGCCACAATACGGATTGGGACTGTCAAATGGCTGCTAATATCAAAATCAAGCGCATCGGCGTTGAACACGTCCAACTGACCTGGATAGGCATCGGAGATCTCAGCCAGAGCGGGGATGCAGCGGCGATCCTTTTCCAGCGCCACAACGCGGCGCGCACCTGAGGCTAGGAGCCCGCGGGTCAAGCCACCGGGGCCGGGACCCACTTCCAAAACGTCGTGTCCCTCAAGATCTCCGGCCAGACGCGCAATTTTTGCGGTGAGGTTGAGATCAAGTAGGAAGTTTTGGCCAAGTGATTTTTTGGCATTCAACGCATGGGTGGCGATGACGTCACGTAGGGGGGGGAGTTTATCAATTTGCATCTCGGCGGGCCTTTATCATGCGATCAGCGGTGCGTATGGCTTGTATCATTGAGGTTGCATCGGCAATGCCCTGACCTGCGATGTCAAAGGCGGTGCCGTGATCGGGGGAGGTGCGCACGATGGATAAGCCAAGAGTAACATTGACCCCACCGGAGAAGTCCAATGTTTTGATCGGGATCAACGCTTGGTCGTGATACATGCATAGTGCTACATCATAGCCCGCCCGCGCTGTGGCGTGAAACATTGTATCGGCGGAATGAGGGCCGGTGATAGATAGACCTTTGGCCTGCAATTCAGCAATCCATGGCTTGATACGGTCAATATCGTCGCGACCAATTTTCCCGTCTTCGCTGGCATGTGGGTTTAGTCCAGCCACCGAGATCCTTGGATTAGGGATGCTAAAGTCTCGCGTCAATCCGTCATGGATGATCTGCGCGGTTGTGTAAAACAGTTTGTGGGTGATCGCGCTTGGCACGTCTTTGATGGGGATATGGATGGTGAGTGGCACAACGCTGAGCGTGGGGCAGGTTAGCATCATCACCACTGTTTGCGCAGAGCAGAGATGCGCTAGAAACTCTGTATGGCCGGGGAATTTGAAACTAGCCCCGTCTTGCAGGTTGGCTTTGTGAATGGGCGCAGTACACAGGCCCGCCATGTGCCCCTCTTGCGTCAGTCGTACCGCCTCTTCAATGGCGCGGATCACACCAGTTGCATTTTGCGGATCGACCTTTCCAGGTACTGCTGGATTGGAAAAATCAATCTGATAGAGCGTGATCCCAGAGTGTGCAGGCGCATCAGGCGACCATGGCATAACGTCAAAATCATCTGGCAAATGCTTTTGATCGGCAAACAGCACCATTGGGATCTCATGGCCAATCTGTTTGTGGGCAGTCAGAAAAACCTCAAGACCGATGCCCGCAGGATCGCCGCAGGTGATTGCAAGGGGGGGCTGTGTCATCAATGGAAGATGATGTCAGCGTTGGATCGCAATTCTGCAAGATAGCCGTCAGACAGGCTTGTAAGACGGGCTGAGCGCAAATTCCCAGCAATCTGAGCGCGGGACACATTTTTAAGTGCCATGTGAACGCGCGCGCAGAGCATCACCAAATCTGCTTGACCGGTTTGAGCCGCAGGTAGAATGATGAATTCGTTTTTATCCAAGCTGGTGATGCGCAGGGCGATAAAACGGCTGATTTGATCAGGCGTTTGTGACTGAATGGTCAGTTCCAAAGCCGGTTCGGCTTTGGCCAATCCAAAGAGATCATCACAGGTATCGGCTTTTCTTGAGGCGGTTGCGACAGCCTCAGCTGGGCCCGACAACAGTGCGTATTCTATCGCTGATATTTTGGCGCCAGTGGCGGAACTTTCAGCCACGTCACGCAGTTGAAATAGCACAATCGCATTTTGCACTTCAAGTGGTTCTGTAATCTGTCCCGGGTGCAGACCAGAAATAATGGGGCGTAGACCTGCGGGCAGGTCATTGAGGTTAGTCCATTCCAATTCACCGCCATTTTTGCTTGATCGGGACGCCGATAACAGGCGCGCTTGCTCCGAAAATTGGCTGGCCGATTTTATGCGTGTCAATCTTTCTGCAGTTTGTCTGGCGTTAGCCAGCTGTTCTGGAGCGGCCGGCAATACAATTTCGGTGAGCAAAACTTGGATGCCACCCTGATCACCCGTAGAGGCTAATGCGCGATCTATCTCCTCTTCGGTGGGATTGCCGCGGGATGCAAACCGACTACGGACAACTTCGCGCCATGTTGTACCCACTTCAATATAATCGCGATATGTTTTCTCATCGATGCCATCTTGCGCCAAATCAATCAATAGCTGGCCAAGGCTACGATTTGCATTTGCGGCGAAAGCTGACATGGCTTGGGTCAAAATGTCTTCTGACAAAGCAATGCCTAGAAGGCTTGCAGCCGCCATTTTGAGGTGATCGTCAATCAGGCTTTCGCGGGCTCGCTCGTCGACGTCCGTCGAGCGCTCAAGGATTCGCAAAAACTGGATGCGTTGCTCCAACTCATATTGGGTGATGGCAGAGCGGTCCACAGAGATGACGGGATCAAACAAGCTTTGCGCCAAGCTGGGGCCGGTGACCCCACCTATCAAAACCAGGGCTGTTAAATATTTGCGAAGGGTTAATTTGACCATTTCAAACCTCGTTTTATTATGAACCACATAGGCGGCTTTTCGTTGTTTTTCGAACGCCTGAGGAAAATCCTGTTAGATCCACACTCAAACCAAATTCAGTTTGTTTCGTCAATCTAGTGGAAGTAGAGAAACGACGCGAGGCCGAAAAATTAATATTCACGCATTCATTTGCATATCTTACGCCAAAATCAAGCTTTGAGAACTTGCCGATAGTAGAATCGAACTGAAATTCAGATGTAGAACGCCAATTGGGCGTAAAGTTATACTGCCAGTTCAGCGCCAGAGAGCTGAGAGATGTGGCGCGATCTTCTAGGCTATCGGCGCTGAGCCCCACATAGGTTGCAGCTATTTTCTGGATGTCATTTTGCCATTTTATCCGCGCCTCGATTTTGTTGACGTCGCCTGCATTTTTTAGCAAGGCGCGGGTAATCAGCTCGATGCCGGATGCAGTTTCCAATGATCCAACAAACAACCAATCGGAGATCGAGCCGGATAGGCCAGAGGTCGAAGAGAATTTGTTGAGATTATCTTGCCGATACACCCGGCCAACTTGCCAGCCGATGGTGGTGCTGGACACGTAGCGATTGGAGCCACTGGCGCCAATGTTGAGGCGGGCGCCAGTCTCTGTTTGATCAAATCCGGGGGCGCGGTTGAACCGGAAGAGGTTGCCTTCGTCAAATTCAACGCGGGTGCTGTCTTGGTTCGGAATGTCTTGAACCTGACCTGTCAGGCCCGCCAATTGGATGCGAGGCTCGATCAGTTGCAAGCCGCCATCTTGAAGTCGGCGCGATAGGGGCCATCGTAGCCCAATCGCGGAGGTGGCCCTGAGACGCGTCTTATTCGGGTCAAAGGTTTGATTTTGCCTTACGATATATTGTGAGGTTTCAATTTCGGAGTCGACATCCAATACTATCCCATTTTGAGAGGTCCAATCTCGGTGCCAATCCGCCAAAAAAGACAGGCGCGCCGTGTCATAGCCGTCTACGTCACTGTCCTCGTCGGCGCCGTCTGTGTCCTTGCTAGAGGAACGATAACTGACGAGGAAACTTGTCTCAAGGCCCAACACCCCTCCGACAGAGCCGGGGTGTATCCGGCGTTGAACGATGCCTTCTGTGACGAGTGTGGGCTGAGTGGCATTGGTTTCGCTTTCACGAAGCGAATGGTAGTTCGAAAACCGTAGCTCAGAGTTTTTGTAGCGTTGGGTGCGGTTGAGCGTGATATTAGATTCCAGCCGGTCAATTTCTGACACATTGTATTCAAATAGATATGACGGGTCGCTTACTGTCTGAACTTGCACCCCCAACATATAGGCTTGGTCCAACTCAAACTCGGCATTTGAAAAAATATACCCACGGTTTTTATCAAGTAAAATTGTATCGCGCAATATAGCGCCTTTGAAGCTCAGCCGCCCCGTTTGGTAGGCTTGGCGATACCGAAAGCCCAAGCTGGTGACGCTCGATGACACCATAGGCGTGAGCGTGAGATCTCGGTGATTCCCAAGTTTAAAAAAATAGGGGGCTTGAATTATAGTACCAAGGGTCGTCGAGGTCGACAGTTGTGGCACCAAAAACCCTGTGGCGCGTTTAAGCGTCGGGTCGGGCAGCCGTAGGTATGGGAAAAAGAACACCGGCACATCCAAGACCCGCAGCTGCGCACGGTCAAAATACAGCTGTTTTTCAACGCTATCATGGACGATGCGTTTGGCCCGAATTTGCCACAGTGGAATTGCGCCTTTGCAAATAAAACATGAGGTGGCGGATGTATTGTAGGCTTGGGTGTATCTGCTGCTCACGCGAGAGATTTGCGCCGTTGCTATTTGGACTTGTTGGCTTAAAATAATCCTCGCGCTTGAGATGATGCCTTGGCTCAAATCCTGAGATATAGCCGCTTGGTCAGCCAAAATCACCGTACCTGTGCCATCGGTGAGGCGTATCGGTCCTGTGATCTTCAATTGTCCCCCTGAGCTTGTATAGGAGATTTCACGAGCTGAGATCCGGGTCTCACCATGCCAAACCGTAACGGCGCCACTGGCCTGTAGCACGCCATCGGGACTTATTTCGATCCGATCCGCGATCAGATTAGCCGCCTGTTGAGCCGATGCGCTTAGGGCGCTGCACATCAGAAATAAGAGGGTTAGGATGCGAACCATTTATCCGTCCTCTGTGTGGAGTAAAAAGGCCAAGGATAGGCCGATGGTCGCAACTGGCGGGATCCATGCGGCCCAAATTTCAGGCAATTGGCCATTTTCCCCTAAAATTTGCGCAAAATTTCGTAGGAAATAAAGTCCAAAGCCAAATAGGACTGTCGTCAATACGCGAAGCCCGGTGCGGTTTTGCCGTCCTTTCTGCATGGTGAAACCGGCACCAATCATTACAACCGAGGCCAAAAATAGAGGCAAAGCCAATTCCATATGAAACCAAACCCGATGGCGCCGTGCTGAAAAACCCGCTTGCTCCAGCCGTGCTATGAACGCGGGCAGTTGCCAGATTGAGATCGAGTCTGGCGTGCCAAAACTGTCATGAATATGTTCTTTTGTCAGCTCTGTTGGAATCTGATATTGGCGCATTTGGTCAGCGTCGGCTTCTGGATTACCACCACTCTGCAAGGGCCATTCTTTCACGTTGAACAAATTCCAATGCCCTTCGCGCAGTGTTGCGGTTTGAGCCGCCACCCGCCGCGTTGCCTTGCCCGACAGATCAAACTCATAGAGTGCCACATCATAAAGCTGGGTGCCGTCAAGATTTGCGCGTTCCGCATGGATTACGGTTTGCGCCTTATCATTGCCTTGGCGTAGCCAAAGCCCATTGGCTGAGATGGAAACTGTGCTGACCTGAGAACTGAAAAAACTGGATGCCAAAGCCTCATATTTTTTTTGAGTGCTAGCCACGATAGGGTTGACCACCATCACGGCCAAGATGCCAATGGTCAGCGAGGTGAGCAGTGGCCCGGTAAGAGCGCGCAGCGCCGAGCGGCCAGCTGCGCGCGCGACAATCAGTTCGCTGCTTCGTGCAAGACTCAAAAACAACATTATGCTGCACAAAACCATAATGAGAGGCAGCATTTGGTACAGCGTGGCGGGCACATTCAACACCACCAATTGCACGATTTTGCCAAAGGCCACTTCCTTGCCACGAAACCGCCTTAGCTGTTCGATGAAATCAAGCAGCAGCACCAGGACCAAAATCGCCCCGGTGACAAATAAAAAGGCCACTGCAAATCGTCTGGCGAAATAGATATGCAGGATCATTGCACGGCCTCCTGGGATTTAGCCCAAGGTCGGTCACGGCTCAGGATGATGCTGTAGGCCGATAGAAAACCAAAAAACAAGGGCAGGTACATGACCCAAACCGTACCTTCTGCCCGGCGCACATAGTCCAGGCAAAGACCCTCTAAAAATTTCAAGATAATCAAATAAAATACCGCTGTAAAAACCGTGCGCCAAAGCCCAAAGCGACTAAACGGTGCCGTGACCATCACGGCATAGCCAATGAGCACCGAAAAAATGCTCAATAAAGGTGCTGTGATGCGCTGATGCAGGGTAAAAACGGCCCCAAAGGCTGTTATGCCACGTGGGGCTGTGCCCTTGATGATATGATCCAAAATTTCAAAACTGGTGAAATGGTCTATATTTTTTTGCGCTTTAGAGCGTGGGCTAACAATCTGGCCGATATTGATGACAAAATCATTGAATTTTGTCACGGTCAGCCTGTCTGTAAAAAGATCAAGGTTTTGAATTAGCCCATCGATCAGCACTAAACGGGGTCCAACATCGGAGCGCACCAAAAAGGCTTTTGCGGCGGAGTAGGTGAGGCTTTAGTACGATCAGAGGTGTCATGTAGAAACACCCCCTCAAGCTCACCTTCGGCGGTGATTTGGCGCAGATAAAAGGTTACATCGTCACTTGGGGTGAGGAATATCCCCTCGGTCAGCAAGCGAGCCGTCAGGTTTTCGGCCACTTCCAATTGCCGCTGATGCAATTGCGCTTGGCTGATGGGCACCAAAATATTGCTCAAAACCATAATCAAACCCGCCAAGCTAATGGCGAATATCCAAACGGGCTTTGCAATGGCACTGGCGGACAGGCCGGCCATATTTAAAATCACCAATTCACTGTCAGAGGCCAACCGATTTACCACATAGACCACAGCGGCAAATCCGGCGATGGGTGCGATCACAGAAATCATCCAAGGTAGGGTCAGGGAGGTGAGTTCCAAAAAGACCATGGCCGATTGGCCGTCGGCGATCAAACGGTCGAACAGGCGCACGGCCCGGTTGATCCAATAGATCAACACCAAGACCAACGCAAAAAAGCCAAACAGGGCTAGCAATTGCTTGAGAATATATGTGTTGATCCGCGCCATTGTCCCCCCGGAGTGACCTTTGTATCCCTGCTAAAGGAATTTGATCAAAACAGAAACATGAATCTGGTCAATATCGCATACACAGGCTAGGCTTTGCCCATCAACTTTTGAAAAGGAACTTCTATGACACCGCTCCCAAAATTTTCAGTTATAGAAACGGATTTTGACACTGTGTTAGACTGTGACGGTCAAATTGTAATTTTGGTGCCAGGTGACGCTAAATTGGATGCCGTGGCACGTTGTATTAACAAGGCCACCAAAGGCGCGCTGGGACGTTTCTTAGGATCAAAGGGTTTTGATGATCTGGCTCTGGGCAAAGTTTTATCTTTAGCCTATCCTACCGGTTTAAATGCAAAATCTGTGACTGTAGCCAAAATCAATGGCAATGCCAGCGTGGCGGACGCGCGCAGCTGTGGCGTTGAAATTGCCAAAACCGCAAAATGCGAAAACATCTTGCTGGCCGGCGGAAAATTCAAACGGATTGCAGATTTGGTCGAAGGCATGGCCATGCGCAATTACGAATATCTCGACCAAAAAACCAACACTAACCCCAAGCCTTTGGATGTCCGGGTCATGGTGCAAGAACTTGAAAATCAAGTGGCTGAGATTGACCTTAAGATGGCGGTTGTGGAAGGGGTATTTTTCACCCGTGATTTAATCAATGCCCCAGCCAATGTCTTGACCACTACCACATTCGCCAAACAACTCTCTGCGCTGTCTAAATTGGGCATCACGGTTGAAGTTTTGGACGAACCTGCGTTGGAAAAACTGGGCATGCGCACGCTGCTTTGCGTGGGCCAAGGCTCTGACAGCCCGTCAAAAGTGGTTGTGATGCAATGGAACGGTGGTGGCGATGGAGCGCCTTTTGCGCTTGTGGGTAAGGGTGTCGTCTTTGACACCGGTGGGATTTCGTTAAAACCTGCAGCCGGCATGGAAGATATGACCATGGATATGGGCGGCGCGGGCGTTGTGGCTGGTGCCATGAAGGCTCTGGCCCTGCGTAAGGCCAAAGCCAATGTTGTTGGCGTTGTGGGCTTGGTGGAGAATATGCCATCGGGCAATGCGGTGCGCCCCGGCGATGTGGTTAAATCCATGAAGGGCGACACGGTTGAAGTGATCAATACCGATGCTGAGGGCAGGCTCGTTTTGGCAGATATACTATGGTACACCCAAGAGCGCTTTGCTCCCACGGGCATGATCAATCTTGCGACCTTAACTGGTGCGATCATTGTGGGCTTGGGACATGAAATGGCAGGTGTGTTTTCCAACAATGACGAGCTGTGTAAGCAGTTCATCAATTCTGCTGATGCTGAGGGAGAAGGCGCGTGGCGTATGCCTTTGGCTCCCGCCTACGATAAAATGCTCAAATCGCGGATTGCAGATATGAAAAACGTGGGCTCTCGGGCCGCAGGTTCTATCACTGCGGGCCAGTTTTTGCAGCGTTTTGTCAAAGAGGATATGCCTTGGGCGCATCTCGACATTGCAGGCGTGGCCTCCATTGCCTCTGAAAGCGCATTTTCACCCAAAGGGGCCACCGGCTGGGGCGTACGCGCTTTGAACCGCATGATTGCGGATCACTACGAACCGCAAGAGGAAGCGACGGGTGAGTGAGGTCTATTTCTACCACCTAACACGTCAGACTGTTGATCAAGCTCTACTGCCCTTGCTTGGCAAATGCTTGGCTAACAGCTGGCGGGTGGTGATCCGTGGCGCCGAGGCCCAGGGGCTTGCCTTGCTGAATGATAAACTTTGGCAGGGCCCTTCGGAGGCTTTCTTACCCCATGGTTTGGCCGGTGAAGCGGGTGAGGCGGAGCAACCGATCTTACTGGCGCTCGCGGGGCAAACCCATCCCCATGACTGCCTGATCTGCATTGCAGGTGCCGAGGTGTCAGCCGAAGAAGTGACACAGGCCAAACGGGTCTGCATCCTGTTTCAAAACGATAACAGCGCTGATCTGCAAAACGCCCGCAGCCAATGGAAAACCCTCACCCAAGCTGGGCTTGCTGCCAAATATTGGAGCCAGGCTGAGGGTAATTGGGAGCTTCAGGCTGAAAAAGCCGCCGTTTGAACCCGTAACTGAAGGCTTTACCGATTCAAAACTAACCGATCACCTAGAATTTCGATGCGGTCATATTTGCCCAAATAGCTCATGCCAAGAAGGCTTTTTTTCATTTCGCCGCCATTAACCGAGGCTGAAACGTCGCGATCGAGATGGGGGCCGAGCCGGACTTGATTGAGGCGTGTATAGGCAATGGGCACTGTGCCATTAGCGGTATTAGCGCTGCCCAAAAAGGGCAGGGCATCCACATCAATCCCGACCCGTTGCGCATCTGCGCGGCTAAGTACCAGATCACTGGCGCCGGTATCGACCAAAAAATTGATATCTACCCCATTGATTTCAGCTGTCACATAATAATGCCCGTCACGTTCGCGCGGTAGGGTGATGGCGCCACCATCGCTGCTGACTTGGATGGCATAGTTGCGGGAGATGTCATGCCACATGCCATATATCGCCATGCCACCCATGAATATCATGCCCCAAACCAGCGCCATTTGCAGTGATCTTCCGACAGAAGGGCGGTTTGTGGCCATAAACCAACCGGCTACGGCTACCAATAAAATGGCCAAATAACCAAAGCTTGCAAGTGTATCGCCCATATCAGGTCTCCCTGTGGCTTAAGATGGGGACAAATTAGCTGATTGCAATGCCAAAGCCAGTGAGACCGTTTAAAATAAACTGGACCGCCAGCGCAGCCAAAAGCATGCCCAAAACCCGGCTCACAACCAAAATCCCAGTTTTGCCCAGAGCGCGCTCCATGAAGCCTGCCATCATGAACAACGCCATCACAGCCAATACGACTACAAACATTGCACTAAAAACACCTGCAAATTGCCACACACGGCCGTGCGCTTCATTGGTCAACAAAATCATCGAGGCAATGGCTCCGGGTCCAGCGATCAACGGGATGCTCAGAGGAAAGACTGAAGGGTCTCGGTCATCTTCTTCACTGTCATCGCCCTTGTTACTGCGGCGTTTGCCGCGCAGTTCAAACAACATTTCAAGTGCGGTGAGAAACAACAACACCCCACCCGCAATTTGGAAAGCCGGCATAGAGATGCCCGCAAAGCTCAAAACTGATTCGCCCAGCAAGCCAAACAGCGAAAGGATGAAAAAGGCTATGATGCAGGCGCGCAGGGCGATGGCCTTGCGCTTTTTTGGCGCCATGCCCTGGGTGAGTGCTACAAATACCGGCGCCAAACCAATCGGATCAATAACCACAAACAGAGTGGCAAAGGCCGTAAACAGCATTGCATAATCCATAACATTAGACATTTTCCATTTTCTCCACAGTATCGGTTGCCGTAATCCAGAGCTTTTCCGCCCGCACAAGAGCGGTCTCGATTTCGTGGAATTTTTTCTGCCAAACGGCGAGATCTACTGCGTTGTGATCTTCGTAAAGTTTTGGATCAGCTAGTTTTTCCTGCAATTTACTGTGCATCTGAGTAATTTTCTCGATCCGCTCTTCGCTTCGCCGCACTTCATTACGCGCTGCGATCAGATGCTCGCGACCAAATTTTTTGACCTTTGTTTTGTATTTTTCGGAAGGCTTTTTCTGTGCCGGCCCACCGAGCAGGAAGGCGCGGTAGGCAGCCAAATCTTGTTCAAAGGGGGTAACGCGTCCGTCTGACACCAGCCAGAGGCGGTCCGCCACCAACGACAAAAGATGCATGTCGTGGCTGACCAAAATGACGGCACCGGAATAGGTGGTCAGCGCTTGCACCAGCGCTTCGCGGCTCTCAATATCAAGGTGGTTGGTCGGCTCATCCAAGATCAACAGATGCGGCGCGTCTAATGTGGCCAGCAGCAGCGAAAGCCGGGCTTTCTGACCACCAGAAAGGCGACCCACCACTGTATCAACTTGATCTGGCCCCAAGCCAAAGCCAGCCAACACGGCGCGCAAACGGGCTGGGCTGTGATCCGGGCGTTCCGATTGCAGGTGTTGCAATGGAGTTTCATCGAGATGTAGTTCATCCACCTGATGCTGGGCAAAATACCCGATGCGCAATTTATTATGGGTTACGAGACGACCAGAGGAGGTTTTTAGACGATCAGAGATCAATTTCGACAGAGTTGACTTGCCCTCACCGTTTTTGCCCAAAAGCGCGATGCGATCATCTTGGTCAATACGCAGTTCCAGCTGAGACAGAATATCTGGCCCACCATAGCCCACCGCACCGTTTTCAATCGCCACAATTGGTGGCGACAGCTCCTCAGGCTGCGGGAAGGTGAATACGCGCTTTGCGACTTCCTCTGGCGGTGTGATCAGCTCCATACGTTCCAAGGCTTTCACCCGAGATTGCGCCTGTTTGGCTTTTGAGGCCTTGGCTTTGAAGCGATCTACAAAGCTTTGCAAATGGTCGCGTTGCGCGGTTTGCTTTTTTGCAGCGGCGGCTTGAACCGCCCGTTTCGCGGCGCGGGTTTTTGCGAATGTATCGTAATTGCCTTGGTAGAAAGTCAATTGCTTATTCTCGAGGTGTAAAATTCCACCAACCGCGCGGTTGAGCAAATCGCGGTCGTGGCTGATCACAACAACTGTATGCGGATAGCGTGCAAGAAAAGACTCTAACCAAATGGTGCCTTCTAAATCAAGATAGTTGGTTGGCTCATCGAGCAGCAAAATATCTGGGGCTGAAAACAATACTGCGGCCAAGGCCACGCGCATGCGCCAGCCACCTGAGAAATCGGCACAGGGGCGCTTTTGCGCGGCCTCATCAAAGCCGAGGCCTTTTAGGATGGCGGAGGCGCGACCTTCAGCAGACCATGCATCGATGTCGGCTAAACGGGTTTGCACTTCGGCGATTCTATTTGAGTCTTGGCTGGTATCGGACAAAAGCGTGGCTCGCTCGATGTCGGCGGCCAACACAGTTTCCAACAGTGACAGATTATTTGCAGGCGCTTCTTGCGCCACGCCGCCGATCTTGGCCCGACGTGGCAGCTCAATTTCCCCACCCTCCAAGGCTAGCTCGCCGCGAATAATGCGAAAAAGCGTAGTTTTACCGGTCCCGTTAGGACCTACAAAGCCAACTTTATGGCCGGTTGGAATGGTGGCGCTGGCGTTTTCAAACAGACGGCGACCGTCGATGGCATAGGTGATATCTTGGATTTTTAACATGCCGCACCCATGGCCTAGCTTTGACCGGGCGTCAATCATACCTTTTCATCGCGCCTGTGCCATGCTAACGCGCGGCCAGACAATTCAACATCACAACCAAACATACAAAAGGACGACTAAAATGGCTTTGGAACGCACATTCTCAATCATCAAACCAGACGCAACACGCCGCAACCTGACTGGTAAAATCAATGCAAAATTTGAAGACGCCGGCCTGCGTATTGTTGCTCAAAAGCGTATTCACTTGACCATAGCGCAAGCCGGCGAGTTCTACTCAGTGCACAAAGACCGCCCGTTTTATGGTGAATTGTGCGAATTTATGGCGTCTGCGCCAATCGTGGCTCAGGTTTTGGAAGGCGAAGGCGCCATTGCTAAAAACCGCGAAGTAATGGGTGCGACCAATCCAGCAGACGCCGCAGCAGGCACAATCCGCGCTGATTTTGCAGAATCAATGGGCGAAAACTCCGTGCATGGTTCTGACGCTCCTGATACCGCTGCATTGGAAATTGCGTATTTCTTTTCTGGTCTGGAACTGGTGGGTTAAGCCACATAAATTTTTTTAAATGAGGCTGTATTCCGTAAGGGTGCAGCCTTTTTGCCTGCGTCGAGGCCTAGCGTCGTTTTTCGGTGCCTACTTCATTTAAAAATTTTCTATTCCGTGATCATTAATCTGGAGCGTATCGTTGACCAAGACGACAAATTTGACCCGAAAGGCAGCTTTCTCCACGCCTTTGCAATCATTTCAAGGTCGACTTTTGAGCGCCATATGCTAGACATAATATCCAATGAAATGCGGGCGAGTGCCGGCAGACAACAAGGTGCGATAGGCCGCATCTGCCCCCAAAGACGCGCAGGGATTCTGTGGTGGGGATGCTGATGGCAATAAGCTCTGCTTAAAAAGTTGTACCCGGATTTTGGATGGAAGAGATGGCGGTCATCGCTCAGACGCCACCCAAATAGATGGTTGGCAGCTGCTGTTGAAAAATAGGGTGGATCTGGGCCTGCGGCAGCCTAAGTGTTTGAGTATTTCTGGCCAGAAGAAGATCGGATTTTGGCGAACAGAGCGAGATGACGGTCTGTTTAGCCTGTGGTGGTAGCATCTGCATCGCGTTGCGCAATCCAATCATGGGCGGGATCGTTTTTGAAGCGCCATTTACGCAGGGGCCCTGCCATCACGTTGAGGTAGTAAAGGTCATAGCCATAGGGGGCGGCGCAGGGGTGGTGGCCCTTGGGCACCAAGACCACATCACCATCAGCCGCGGACATAGTCTCATCGAGCGACCCATCTTCCGTGTAGACCCTTTGCACTGCGAAGCCTTGAGCGGGGTTGAGGCGGTGATAATAGGTTTCCTCAAGATAGGTCATATCAGGATAGGTGTCTTCATCGTGCCGGTGGCTGGGGTAGCTGGACCAATTGCCTGCGGGCGTGAAGACCTCTGTGACGAGCAGACTGTCGGCCACGTCGCGATCTTCCATTGCTATATTATTTATAAAACGAGTGTTTTGGCCTTTGCCGCGTGGGGTGAGGGTGATGCCCGCAGGACCAAGCTGCTGCGCGCTGTGGCCCCCCTTGCCAGGCGCGGTGCAGATGGCCAAGGTGCATTCTGTGGTGGCTGTGGCCTGCCAGTTTTGATCATTGGGCACATAGAGGCAATGGGGGGGTAGGCGTTCAAACACTGACATGCGCTCGCCCATTTCCCCAAAATCATGTCCTGCAGCGATGATCTCGGCTTTGCCTTCGACCAGAACCAAAATGACTTCCCGGTCGCCTGTGGCCTCCGTCACGCTTTCGCCTGCGGCCAGAATATAAAGGCCAAATCCAACGTAGCCCCAATCTGCGTCCTCAGCGGTGATGTCGTGGCATTTGCCGGTCAATGCTGTTGCTTTGCGCAGAAGGTTGGCCATGTAGGGCCCTTTCAAAGTGCCGCGGGAAATGGTGACAAATGTATGGAAGGCAGGTCGTGGCGCACTAGGCGTCTTGCCCGACAGTTTGGCGTTGCTGGCCGAGGCCGGAAATGTGCAACTCCATGACGTCACCGGATTTGAGGTAGACCGGATCTGGCTTGATCCCCATGCCAACACCGGGAGGCGTGCCTGTGGTGATGATATCGCCCGGGTGCAATGTCATGAGCTGAGACAGATGACTGATGATTTGTGCCACGCTGAAAATCATCGTGGAGGTATTGCCGGTTTGCATGCGCTTTCCGTTCACATCGAGAGACATATCCAACGCTTGCGGATCTGGGACCTCGTCGCGGGTCACCAAAAATGGGCCGGTGGGGCCGAAGGTGTCACAGCTTTTGCCCTTGGTCCATTGACCGGTCAGTTGGGTTTGGAAATGCCTCTCGGAGACGTCATTGACGATACAATAACCGGCCACATGCGACAGGGCCTCTTGTTCGGAGACATATTTAGCAGTGGTGCCGATGACCACGCCCAGCTCAACCTCCCAATCCGTATGGGTGGAGCCGCGGGGCATGATCACATCATCATTGGCTCCAACGATGGCCGAATTGGCTTTAAAAAATAAAATTGGATGCGCGGGGATCGCCGCGCCAGTTTCTGCTGCGTGATCCGAATAGTTCAGGCCGATGCATAGGAACTTCCCGATATTTCCCACAACAGGGGCAAAGCGTGGGGAGCCGTCTACTGCGGGTAGGGCTTCGGTGTCCAAGTCGCGCAAACGCTCGAGCGCCGCGTCGTTGAGCATGCTCCCGTCGATATCTGAAATATGCGCAGATAAGTCGCGCAGGACCCCGTTTGCATCGATTAACCCGGGACGCTCTGCGTCCTCATTGCCATAGCGAACCAATTTCATTTCAAACTCCTAGTGATTGTCGCGTGGCATATGTTTGCGTGCGATGTCTTGATATTTATGGGCCCCATCAAGGGTCATGCCTTCGGAGAAGGGCTGGACCTTCTCACGAAACAGCTCTTGCCAAGGGGTTTGACTGTCCGGTGTGAAGGGGCGTGGGCCAAGTGCGGCACGCCGGCGGTCCAATTCGGCGGGATTCACCAACATATCAACTGTGCACGCGTTCAAATCAATGCGAATGGTGTCGCCGGTTTTCACCAAGCCAAGTCCTCCACCGTCGGCAGCTTCAGGCGAGGCGTTGAGGATGGAGGGGGAGCCGGAGGTGCCCGACTGGCGCCCGTCACCTAAGCAGGGCAATGATGTGATACCTTGCGTGAGCAGATAGGACGGTGGGCGCATGTTCACAACTTCCGCGCCGCCTGGATAGCCGATCGGCCCGGCGCCACGCATGATTAACACGCAATTGGCGTCAATGTTCAGGCTTTCGTCATCGATTGTCCTGTGAAAACCTTCCGGTCCTTCAAAGACCACGGCCCGGCCTTCGAAGGCATTAGGGCTGTCGGGGTTGGAC
>Ga0209712_10001674_pt1 | contig 18753 bp, 9 predicted proteins | sample ArcOceMetagenome_FD_187443 | JGI IMG/M metagenome (GOLD analysis project Ga0209712, IMG submission 187443) | Marine eukaryotic phytoplankton communities from Arctic Ocean - Arctic Ocean - Greenland ARC118M Metagenome (SPAdes) (version 2) | ecosystem: Environmental > Aquatic > Marine > Oceanic...
AACGCCAGCGTCAGCAAGGGCTTTAAAAGGTGGTAGGTAAACATTTCTCAGCTCATTCTCTGGTATATTAGTTGTATTGTAATCACGCCCGCTTTCACTTGCCCCGTAACCAGCAAAATGTTTGGCACAGGCTGCTATTGAAGTGGTATCAGAAAGGTTTTCTCCTTGAAAACCTTTAACCATAGCGACACCTAATGTTGAGCATAAATAAGGATCTTCTCCAAGACTTTCTGCCATACGTCCCCAACGGGGATCTCTGCTAATGTCAATCATCGGAGCAAACGTCCAATTTACACCGTTACTTGAAGACTCTATCGCGGCTATATTTGCACAAGTTTCTACAAGTTCAGTTGACCACGATGCAGCTTGTCCAAGAGGGATAGGGAATATGGTATTAAATCCGTGAATAACATCACGCCCAATTAATAGAGGAATGCCTAACCTGCTTTCTTGGGTAGCAATGCGTTGAAGTTCGTTAATCGTATTAATGTCTACTTCATTGAGCACTGAGCCGACATAACCTTTTTGTATAGAAGACTTTAGTTTTTTATCATCATTGTTAAATTGGCTCATTTGGCCTATTTTTTCTTTTAACGTCATTTGTAATAATAAAGAAGAGACAAAAGTCTCTTTATTTACCTTCTTATTTTTATTAAGCGGTTGACAAATATTTGCTGACATTAATTCTCTCAAATGAAATTAAAACATTAAATTAAAAAGGTCTCAGACCCCATCCCTACTCAATAAAAAACAACCTATTCCAATCTTTCAGGTTATTACGAATATGAGTGGATACAACTTAAATACGGTAAGATGGACTTTTTTCGAGGTTATCTGGATTTTTACGAATTTATGAATGAAACATGGTGTTATTGAAAAACAAAACCCATAAAAATATCTTAGATAAATGCAAAATTGAAACAGTGACCATTTCATCGACATATTAAGACCTACTCATCGTTTTTACATTGTTTAAGATATACATTTATATAGTGTCGGACAGACCTTATACAATTGAATATCTTTTGCTGAATTTAAATTCATTCAAAAGTTTCATTCAATCATCATTTTCAACGGAATAACGCTTTATGAGTACGCAAGAAATCTATGAAACAGCGACTGAAGATAAAATTTCCACTATAAGAAAAATTATCTATGGCTTCGGCGCTTTCGTAAATAACTTACTAGGTGCGGCAATTGGTACAATGACCATTGTGCTTAATTTGGGGTTAGGTATGAATCCTGCTCTAGTTGGTTTGTTAGGGGCATTACCTCGTTTGGTTGATGCCTTTACTGATCCTCTTATGGGCTATATTTCTGACCACACAAGATCAAAGTGGGGCAGACGTAGACCCTATATATTTTGGGGCGCTATTGTCGCGGGTATTACTTTTGCTTTGTTGTGGCAATTACCCCGAGGACAGAGTGAAGAATTTTACTTTTGGTTCTTTTTAATTGGTTCGATAATTTTTTATTTAGCTTACACTATTTTTGCGACACCTTGGGTTGCATTAGGTTATGAATTAACACCTGATTATCATGAGCGTACCAGCATCATGGCGGTTCAAAACTTTATGGGGCAATTTGCTTGGTTATTTGCACCTTGGTTTTTATTGTTTATGCAAAATGAGTCGCTCTTTAGCGATATGATCGAAGGTGCCAGTTGGTTGGCTGTGATCATTGGACTGTTTACTATTATTGTGGGTATTTTACCGGCAATATTTCTTACTGAACGTTTTACTCCCATCGCCAATTCAAAAGCTGATGTTGACTCAGCTGCACCACCAGTAAAGCCAAGAAGTTTAGCGAGTTCTGCTGCTGACTTTTTTAAAGGTTTTTTAATTACGCTTAAGTTTAAGCCGTTTCTTAGTTTATGTGGTGCAACCTTTTTAGTCTTTAATGGTTTTATGATGGTTTCAGCGTTCCAAAGTTACGTGATTATTTATTACGTGTTTGGCGGTGACCAGTCACTAGGAGCTGAGTACGTAGGTTGGGCCGGTACCGTGTCATTTATTTCGACTTCTTGTGCCATTTTTATTGTCACTAAATTATCGAGTTGGCTGGGTAAACGAAATGCATTTTTCATTACCATCGCGATTTCTATCTTCGGTTATGCGCTGAAATGGATTTGTTTTACACCAGATAACCCAATGCTCGTTATCATTCCACCGATGTTCTTTTCTTTTGGTTTAGGTGGTTTATTCACATTAATGGGTTCAATGGTTGCTGATGTCTGTGATCTTGATGAATTAGAAACAGGTGAACGACGTGAAGGTATGTTTGGTTCAATTTACTGGTGGGTTGTTAAATTAGGCTTGGCTGCAGCAATGGCTGCTGGCGGATTCTTACTTCATGCCACGGGTTTTGATGTTGCATTAGGTGGAGCTCAAGCTGCGGACACCTTATTTTACATGCGTTTAGCCGATGTTCTTGTGCCAGTACTTTGTTCAGTACTTGCCATTTGGATGGTCGCTACTTATCCAATAACTGAAAAAATGGCCCACGAGACACGTAAAAAACTTGAAGAAAGACGTGGAAAAATGGCTGCTGAAGTTGCTGCTTCAGATGAAAATACTGAAGGTGCAACACCTGCGTAAAGGGCTTGTAAATTGTATACCCACATAGTTAACCCTGTGGGTATACAATGAGTTTTATTCTTGTGAGATTGTACTGTTTCATTAAAAGTAAATACAGAATAAAAACAAACACTAATATAACTAAGTTATTATTTTAAAAGAAAAAAACTATAAAGCGTAGAGAGGTTGATAACAGAACCTTATCAATTCCCATCGTTCATATTATCTATCCATTTCAACTTTATATTACCCCCATTTGACCGTATTTCTATCCTATTTACTCAATCATTGTGCTAAAAATATTCATGTCTAACATCACTATTAATGGGATGGCCGACCATAAGATCATTTAAAAATAAAGCGTTAGTCCTTAGTTATGTAAGTACAGCAGTACTATTTATTTTTTGGAATCGTTATAAACAAAACCATTTTTCAAGCCGTTTAATCATTGACGTAATCGAATATTTTAAAAGAAGAATAATAAAATAATGAACAAATTAACATTAAATTTTAGTGTGCTAATAGGAACTTTAAGCGTTACTTCGAAAAAAATGCTTTCATTGTTATTACTCAGCACGCTGATAAGTTGTGGAGGAGAGGCAACGCCAGCAGAAACAGAGACGATCAACCTAGACAGTGATAATGATGGTATTTTCGATCAAGTCGACGTTTGCCCAAATACATCAGCAAATACCGATGTAGACGCAAGTGGTTGCGAAATAATTGTTGTTATTGTCGATAAGGATAGTGATAACGACGGTGTTAATGATAACGATGATATATGCCCTGATACACCTGAAAATACGACAGTAGACAGCACTGGCTGTCCAGTTATTGCAGAAGTTGTCGATGTGCTTGTTCAAGCAGAAGATTACATTACCTATTTCGATACCACGACGAGTAATGAAGGCGGAGCAAGTTACCGTAATGATGCCGTAGATATCGAAGTTACAACTGATGCGGGAGGCGGTTACAATATTGGTTATACCCAACCAACAGAATGGCTCGAATACTCAGTAACGTTAAGTGAAGGGACTTATGCAATTAGTACTCGTGTAGCGTCTGAGTCAGGTGGTGGTAATTACACGCTGTCGATAAATGGTAATACAATTGGTAGCGACAACGTTGCTAGTACGGGTGGATGGCAAACGTTTGAAACCCATATAGTAAATTCGTTTTTAACGACAAGCGGTACCTTTACCTTACGATTAGCAATAAACGCAGGTTCATTTAATATTAACTGGCTCCAAATAACGGCGGTTATTGATGATGATTTAGATGGTATTGGTAATGATGTCGACTTATGTCTGGATACACCGCCAAATGCAGAAATTAATGATGTGGGGTGTTCTGATTCAGACAATGATGGCGTATTTAATAACCTGGATAACTGTCCTGATACACCAATAGGCACATTTGTCGATTTTTTTGGTTGTGAAGCCGTAGAACAATTAATTGAAGTCGCCTTTGATAACGATATTCTTGTGGGTGGGAAAGACAGCGCAAAGCCTGATTTTAGCTTATATACCTTTGATAATGATATTGGTTCTGACGGCAGCAATTGCAACGATGGTTGTGCGGTTAATTGGCCTCCGCTTTTAGTGACGGATGGTGTCGCTTCTGGTGTGCCAAATTTATCAATTATTAATCGAAATGATGGCGCAACACAAGCTGCCTATCAGGGTAAACCGCTATACTTTTTTATCGGTGATACCGCAAAAGGAACAACTGAAGGTGCTGCGTTAGCTGGTTGGAACCTTCAGGAATACGGACTTTTTGGTGATATTGTGCCACTTTATACCTCAAGTACGGCACAAGAACATGCTTTAATTTATGAAACTATTGATGCCGTTGTCACCAAATTTGCTGACCGAGGACGAGACCGTCATGCAAAAGAAGATCAATTTCAGCAATACGACCATTACCTTTCTCATTATTGGACCCATAGAACCGCACGCTATAAATTCACCGATTATGTTGCTAAAGGCGGCTCATCTATTTTAATTGAATGGGTAACTGAATGGCAGCTTGAGGCGTTAGAATTTAGAGCATGGTACTCAGGAATGAATACCGTTGCTGAATACCATGGTAATTATGAGCCTAACGTCGTGACTGTCGGTCACGGTAGTTATGACGACGATCTAGTTCAAACCAGTAGTACTGGCGATCAATATAAATATTCAGTAACCATTAATGAATTTCGAGGACTTAATGGCAGTTCAGAAACCCTTAGTCTTGGCCAACATATGGAAATTGAAGTGAGTCAGTTTTTATTGGGGGTTCCTGAGGGGCGGTCAAATTATTACGGTACAACTTATCTTTATCAAGTGGGTAAGGGCGGTATGGTTCCTTGGAAAACAGTGGGAGACTTTAATGATAAATCATCAGAGCGTGAAAATTCACACCCTATTGCTAAACAAGGATGGTTAGGCGGTAATACAACATTGCCTTATCAATATACAAATGAACCTAACGACCACTTCATGCAAATGGCGACTAATTTATCGAGTTTAAATGGGCAAGCGTTCGTTTTAGGAAGACGTATTCATCACACCTCTTTTGTTGATGGTGTACATGATGAAGATCCAGACAATGGTACTTTTTCAGAAATGGTCGGCAAGTCAGGTACACATTTTGTTAATCATAGTTGCGCAAGTTGTCATGAACGAAATGGTAGAGCAGCACCTGCACCTATTGGCGAGGCACTAGATAAATGGGTATTTAAAATTGCTGATGCAGATGGTAACCCTGATGGCGAGCGAGGCGCTGTTCTGCAGCCATTGAATACGGGAAGTGTACAAAGTGAAGGTACGGTTGCTATTGAGTCGTGGACCGAGGTTAATGGATTACGCTCACCTAATTATAAATTTTCAACGGGCACGCCAGAAAAATTCTCAGCACGCATTGCACCTCAACTCGTTGGGCTAGGATTATTAGAAGCAATCCCTGAAGAGACTATTTTAGCGATGGCTGATGTTAATGATGAAGTTGCTCCCTTTGGTATTTCAGGCAAAGCGCAAAGCACTATAGACCCCGAAACCCAAGCTATTCGCCTTGGACGTTTTGGTTGGAAAGCAGCTACATCAAGCATAAAGCATCAAGTAGCCGCAGCATTTAATACCGATATGGGTGTGATGACCTCTGTGCTGCCATCTCCTGATTGTGGTTCAGCTCAGCGAGTAAGAGATGAATGTGGAAATGACCAACCTGAAATAAGCGACGAGCACCTAAACAATTTAGTGAAATATATCGCCTTGTTGGGTGTGCGGGCGCAACGTGGTCTTGATGATCCTCAAGTACAACAAGGGCAAGGTTTGTTCTCGAGTATTGGCTGTGTGGATTGTCATACCCAAACTTTACAAACCAGTATCTATCATCCGTTTAGTGAACTTAGAGATCAAACAATTCATCCTTATACCGACTTATTGCTACATGATATGGGAGAAGGTCTTGCCGACAATTTAGGAGAAGGCAATGCTACAGGGGCTGAATGGCGAACAACACCGCTTTGGGGCATAGGCTTGTCAGCTTGCGTTACCGGCGGTGTAGAAAACCCCGTTGGCGGCCAAGGTAATGAAGTTTGTACGCCCCAGCATAGTTATTTACATGACGGGCGTGCGAGAACGATTGATGAAGCCATTCTTTGGCATGGTGGGGAATCAGAAGTTTCAAAAGTGAAGTATGAAACACTTTCTGATACTGACGAAGCCGCATTAATTGCCTTTTTGAAATCACTATAAACCAGCAGCGTATTAAATCGATTATCGATTGATTTAATACGTTCTTTTAAAAGAAAAGAGAATCATTATGAACCAATATTCAGTTTATCAGCGACATGTTAATTCAATGCTAAAGAATATCAGCTTTAAAAGTCGACTGCTTTTAATGAGTTTGCTGAGTTTGTTAATGACAACACCTACTATGGCAGGCTGGGAAGTTAGCTATATTGATACCTTTTCAGGTGACGGTGTTAATTGGCAAAATTGGACCGCTCAAATAGACGCTAATTTTAATAATGAAGTCCAATGTTATACCGATGACGACAGTTCCATTAATAAGAATTTTGATGTCTCTGATGGCACCCTAAAAATAATCGCGAGAAAGCAGCAAACTAATTGTGCGGGCTTAAATAACCAATCAAGAGATTGGACCTCAGGCCGCATTAACGGCAAAGATAAACGTGAGTTTCTCTATGGCAGAATAGAATCAAGAATTCGTTTTCATAACCTTGAAGGTGGTACCTGGCCGGCGTTTTGGATGTTAGAGAATCGTATCGCTGAAAGCCCACGCAAAAATGATGATGACTTTATTAACTGGCCCAACCCAGGTGCTGGCGAAATTGATGTGTGGGAATGGTTTGCCAATAGCCCTAGTACTTATATAACTAACTTTTTTAATACAGGTGGAGGCTCATGTGGTAATGAAGTGAGGTTCGCTTATCCAAATGGCGCTAATGATGTACTCGATTGGCATGATTACGCCATTGAATGGGATGAAAATAACATATCGTTTTATATGGACGATACCTTAGTCACTTCGCATAATGTCTCGAATTGCCCACAATATAAAGAACCGATGTTTGTTTTACTCAACGTTGCGATGGGTGGAAATTTAGGTGGCGCAATAGACCCAAGTCTAAGCAAAGTAACCATGGAAGTGGACTATTTAGCGCATTGCACCTCAACCAATCAAAATAATGCGACTCGTTGTAATGAAAGTACACCCGCTGTGTATGCCGATGATGATAATGACGGGATAGAAAATAATTTTGATAATTGTTCGGATACGCCATCTGGAGAAACGGTTAATGAAAATGGCTGTGTGGAAGATATTGTGAATATTTCTCCTGAAGTTTCTTTGTCAATGACACAAAATAATGTAGTTGTTTCATCGATTGATATTACAGGTGGTTTAGTTGAAATATCAGCCAATGCCACCGATGAAAATACCGACGATACCCTTTCTTATATTTGGCTTATATCCGGAAATATTCCATCACCTACTATTGACAGTGGCATGGTTAGTTTCGATCCATCTTCTATGACACAAGGAGGTACGTATCAAATCAACTTGACCGTTAATGATAGCGGTGATCCAATACTTTCAGTAAGCGACAGCATTGAGTTCACTGTTAATGTAAGTCAGATTGTTGCTAACGATGATCTAAGTACGAATAGCAGTGGAGGGGCATTTAGTTATATGATCCTGATATTGTTTATCTTATTAAGAACTCACCACGGGCATTCCAGGTTACGCTAAGGTTCTAAACTTATTATAGCGGACGTATTATTCATTTTTATAGTTTCCCTTCGATACATCATAGACATATTTTTGGATGTCTTGGGGGGAGGCATATTATATTTTTTATAAATTGCTTATTTGCCAATGAAAATATATTTGAGCCAGCGACATTGAAAGGGTCTAAATATTCGGTGGAAAGTAAGATGAAAGTTCAAAAAGCAATGGTTTATTTATATGTTTTGAAAATAGGGCGAAATTGTTACTGAGAGAGTAATACGTTATTTATCCATCGTTTAGCACTTGATGTATCACTAAAGAATTTATTTTTCAATCCAGCCTTATTATACACGGCTTCAAATTGCATTTGAGTCGTTAACGCATATGCACTATGTATCATATTAATGGCAATAGCTTTCGCATTTCCTTGTCTTACTTTATATAAATGATATTTTAAACCTTCATGTGTTGTTAACGTTTCTCCTCTTAGTAGCACAACAATTCCGTAATTTTTATTTTTGAAGTTGTCCTGGACTGTTTGATGTAAATTTGTGTGGAGTATTTCGAAGAATTCTAAATTCCATGGACCTAATGCATCGATAATGATTATATTATTATCAACGGTAATTTTGCATCGACCATGAACTGGAAATTTTGGACTCAATTTAAATATACCTATCTGTGTAACGTTAACCATTAAAATATTAATAACTAATTGATTATATAAATTTTAGTCTAATAAATGAAAGTAGGTTATTAATTATTATTTTATTAGTTTGATTAAAAAAATCATTAGTTCTATTTTTCTTTTATAGATTAATCAGGCACTCCTAGTAAAATATATAGTTAAGCGTCTTTAAACCTACTTCCACTGCACACCATAATCAAAGAGCTTTTACATTATTATCATTAAACAGCGGCTATTTGGTAAAGCAGCCTACAAGAAGGAAATAGGTATAACTAGGGGTAACCAAGTCGTAAATAAAGGTAAAGTATCACCTGTAGCATGTAAACATCAGATTAAAGAACAAGATATAAACAGAACAATGGCATACAGTAATGGCGCATTCGTTTTTTATGTGTAGCACAGTAAGTTGGGTAAAAGACACTAGGTGATCGATTAAAATACTAAAATATGAAACATAAAAAAGTATCATTAACGACTAATAATTTAAAAACAGCATTTTAACAGGTAAGCAACAAGGTTTAACGTCTATTTTAACCGTAAGGTCTACGCAATTGAACTATTTTAATTGAGTGTGTAAATAAGTAAAAGCTAGGTAAAGAATCTGTTTTATGATGGCTGGTGATGTCGAACGTCAATTAACTATTGCTAATGTAACAATTTGCTAAAGGTTTTGTCCATTATGTAGCACCTTTAGCTTTTTGTTTAGGCAATAAAATACAAGGTTATTCTGCCGATTAATAATACAATAAATATAAATCCTATATTTAACACAAGTTCATTCTCAAGTAAATTTTTTGATATTTTCATAACACCTCTCCGCTTATTTAAATAAGTCTACTAAAATGAGATTAAAAAGGCCTACAATAAACAATGTAAACCCTTTTTATTATACTTACAACTCCGATGAAACTTAGTTGATGTAAACTTCACTAATGTAAACTTAGCTAAATCAAACTTAGCTAAGTTTGGTTTAGTACTATTTACTCATAACGACCAAAAGTAATATTATCAAAATAACTTACGGTATCTGAGGCTCTTCCATCAGTATTAAAGTCAGGGAAAACTACAACAGAATCAATATTAATAGTTTCAGGTGTACCAATACGACTCGAAAAGTCAAAAGTAAGCTCTTCCCATTCATTAATTTTAGTATTCGCTACTTTTATTTCTGGTTGTGCTGCAGCGCCAACAGAGAATTTTAGGGCAACGTCACTAATAACAGACTTATAAACCATGATTTTAACAATACTATTTGTTGCATCCATAGTAAATGGCGTCGTATTAGCGGCAGTTGTTTCAGTACCTGCCCATGGTTGACCTGCCATTCTGGCGGTAAACATAGCAACAGTTGCTGATTCATTTGCTGAAGACGAACCTGGGTTAGCAACAAATTCTAGTGCTGGATTATCTTCATTTTCAAAGACAGCCCAAACAAAATCACTACCTAAACCAGCCGCTTCAAAATCATAGGGTGTGCCTACAGCAATAAAGTTACCTTCAACAACTTCTTCAGCAGCAGGGGTAGTAAAATCATCAAAATAGAACGTCCAGTCTGCTGAATTATTTTCAGCATCGCCCATCACACCATTATCAAAAATGAGTGTTAGTCTGGTTTCACTGTCACTTGTGGCGCCAGAAAAATCAAAATCTAATAACTCCCATCCTGTACCCGTATGATTTGCAGTTCTCTCTGCATTCATATCATCGAATTTAACTAATACTGGTACGGCGCGTGAAGCCCAAACTTTCATCGTAACGATGGTATTAGCAGGAATTGCTGCGGGTGTATCTAATGTCAATGTTGAACCACCCCAAGTCTGACCGGCAGATTTTGTCATTTGCCCAACTTGCCCGCTGGTATTAATGCCTGTCGCATCTGGATTAGCAATAACGACAGCTGCACCGCCATCAAAATCACCAAATGTATAAGTTTCAGGCGCAGCTTCAAAGTCAGTAATACTATCAGGAGTATCTATAACTTCCTCGTCTTCTGCAGCAGGTGTAGTGAAATCATCGAAATAGAATGTCCAATTAGCAGCATCACCTGCAGCATCGCCCATCACACCATTATCAAAAATGAGTGTCAGTCTACTTTCACTTGTGCTCATATCGCCAGTAAAGTCAAAGCTTAACTCTTCCCAACCTGAGCCCGAATGGTTAACCGTTCTCTCGGCATTCATATCGTCAAACTTAACTAACACCGGAACTGCTCGTGAAGCCCAAACTTTCATAGTAACCATGCTGTCAGCAGGAATTACAACGGGTGTTGCTAATGTTAATGTTGAACCGCCCCAAGTTTGACCAGCAGATTTTGTCATTTGTCCAACTTGAAGGCTGGTATTGATACCTGTTGCATCTGGATTAGCAATAACGACTGCTGCACCACCATCAAAATCACCAAATGTATAGGTTTCAGATGCATTTTCAAATGAGATGACATCAACCGTAATTTCTTCTACAGCGTCAGCAACAGTTATGGTAAATGTTTGCATAGTATCTTCAGTACCATCATTTACTGTCAAGGTTATCTCAGTAGCGGCAACATCACCTGACGCTGGCGTACCTGATAATATACCTGTGGTATCATCAAACATTAACCAAGAGAGCGCTCCAGGAATAGTGGCTGTCATCGTTAACGTGTCATCAGCGTCAGCATCGGTCGCCGTTAGGGTGTAAGTGTATACTTCACCAACAGTTGCAGCAATAACAGCTGTACTTGTAATGACAGCGGCATTATTGACTGGTGCAGGAACCGTTACCGAAATGGTAAATGATTGTGTAATATCGTCCGTGCCATCACTGACGGTTAAGGTAATTGCTGTATCACCTTCATCACTATCTTCGGGTGTACCCGATAAAATGCCTGTTGAGGTATCGAAAGACAACCATGTAGGTAAGTTGGCGGCTGTCATTGTTAAGGTATCACCATCAGCGTCGGCAGCAACTAACGAATAGCTATAAGCCGTACCTGATTCAACGGTTGTAACTGCTGTGCTAGTAATCGTTGGTGCGGAATTTACTATATCCTCTATAACTTCAATAACTTTATCGTTTGAACTTCCTCCACATGCAGACAACGCGATGCCTAAGCTTAGTACGATGATGCTTTTGTTGAATTTTTTGATATATTTTAGATTGTTCATTTGTATCCCCTGTAAACTGGTCAATTGTTATTATTCATTTATTCGAAACGCTTCAAATCATCCTGTAATAAAAATCCACATATAAGTCGCTATACTTTGGTTTTATAAACAGTTCTAGACTTCTTAAGTGAAGAAACTTACCGGTTTAATTAAACGCACCAGTGTGTTCTTCCTATTTCATTTTTATAGTGTGTTTCTAGTTAGATTTAACTGAAACTAACCGTAGTAAGGCTAAAAATAAAATACATTAATAAGTGATACACACAATCAGGAAGCGGTGAGTTGTCCTATATTTAAAGTTCAAGTGGATTTTTATTCAATAATATCTTTTTTTGTGAATACTTTGGTTTAAAAGTGATGTTTTATTCATTTTTATTTGGTTTATTCTAAATTGCGTGCATATTTACTGACGAGGGTTAAAAATAAATAACGGCGATCTTTTAATTTTACTTTGCTTTTTTTTTAAAAAATATAATGAATGGATTTACAAAATGTTTTTTTAATTGTTTTTAATCAATTAGTTAAATTTGAGGTGTGTTTGATTTTTAGTTGTAACAGTTGCACTGTAAATAAATTAAGAGAGACTCGTCATTTTTAGGTTTTACACCAATAATTGAATCATTGTATGTAGACGTTTTGGTGGTTTACCATGATACCGGTTTTTGTATGTAGGGTGGTTTTCCTTTGAAGATAAAGTAACCTATTTAACTAAAGGCCTTGTTAAAAAAAGCAATAAAATCCACCAAAAAAAGCCTGTACAACTTGTTTTGTCCATTTCAACTTTTCAATATCCCGCCTGACCGTATTTGAATGCTAATTAGTAAATCATTGTGCTAAAACATTATCAGTTAATAACATTATTTTATTACGATTATATTTATATTCGCGTGAATCTTTTATTTAAAAAGTAACGTATATACATCAAAACAATGATTATAAATATTTGATTTGGACATCTCTAGGGGAGAAAACATGAAAACTAAAAGCAGTGTTAAATTCAAAACACAAGGCTTGGCCGCAATAATAGGACTAACCGTTGCGTTAGGCCTCGCTGGTTGTGGTGGCGATCCAGCAACCGAAACTGATATAGACATTATTGATCCACAGCAACCTGTTTCCGATTGGGCAATGGTCTGGAACGACGAATTCGATGGAAGTGCAATAAACGACCAGAACTGGACACATGAAGTTAACTGTGACGGTGGTGGTAATCAAGAGAAACAATGTTACACCGAGAGTGCTGATAACTCTTACGTGCAAGACGGTATGTTAAGCATTGTTGCTTTACCTGCAGAAGATGGTGCTGCTTTACCTTATACGTCAGCACGTATGATTACCCGTTATAAAGCTGATTTTAAATACGGTCGTATGGAAATGCGAGCGAAAGCGCCTTCAGGGCAAGGCAGTTGGCCAGCATTTTGGATGATGCCAACGGATGAAGAATATGGTGAATGGCCCCGTTCGGGTGAAATCGATATATTCGAATCAGTTAACTTAGGTGCTGCTAGAGACGACGGAACAGCAGAAACACATATTTACGGAACACTTCATTACGGTAAAAGCTGGCCAGACAATTCTCAATCTGGAAAAGCATACATGCAAGAAAGTGGTGCCAACCCAGCTGATGATTTTCACACTTATGCAATAGAATGGCAAGAAGGTGAAATTCGTTGGTACATGGATGACCACTTATATGCAACACAGCGTCAATCAAAAGTTCGTTACAACTCTAAAGACCAAGCGGTAGGCTTGTCTCACAGAGGCTGGTTTACAGAATATTTTGACCAACTTACTGGCGATCTTACTTCTTATTGGAGTACAGCTCCTTACGACAAAGAATTTTATTTAGTGCTTAACTTCGCCGTTGGTGGTTCTTGGCCTGAAAATGTTAATGAGCTAGGTGTTGATGCGACGGCTTTTGGTGCAGACAATAAATTTGAAATTGATTATGTACGTGTTTATCAATGTCAGCAAGATGTAGCTACAGGTAAGGGTTGTGAAACCGTAAGACCAGGCTACGATAGTTTTGACGATGCGCTTGTTGAAGGTAAAGCACCTGTTCCTTTACCACCTAGTGATGGTGTTGCGAAAAATCTTCCTATATTCGATGGTACGTTAGATGCTAACTGGACCGCTTGGGATTGTTGTGGTGGCACTACACCAATAATTATTACCGATGCAGATAAAGGTGATGTAGTTCAATATAATATCAATGATAATAACGGTACAGTGTTAGGTTTTTCAACACGCGGTGGTCATTTTCCTGATGATTTTACTGGTGAGTCAGCGCCATTTGATGCCTCTCCTCTCTTAGACCTTAACGGTACATTATCTTTTGATATGAAAATTGTTGCTGTTCCTCCTGCGGCTAGTGCATGGATACTTAAAGTAGAAGCAGGCGACGGTGGCCCTAACACAGGTGATGTAAATTTATCTACTAGTATTGAAGGTGTTGAACCTGTCGCGGGTGAATGGCAAACTTATACGTTCAAACTATCGGATTTAGAAGCGGCAGGCCTAGATCTAAGTGCGATTGATGTTGTGATGGTTTTTCCAGCATGGACTACAGGTGAAGGTGCAGAATATTTAATTACAAATATGGCGATTGAAGGCGATGTAGGTGGTTCTCCTGAATTAGTCGTATTTACTGATAATGAAAATCCAAGTTGGCCTATGTGGGATTGTTGTGGTGGTTCTACTCCAACAGTTGAGTTAGACGATGATGCACACGGTAATGTCGCTGAATTTTCAGTGGGTGGAGAACCAACAGTAATGGGCTTTATTTCTAGAGCACCTAATACTGATACCCCTGCTCCATTTGATGCATCACCTATTTTATCAAATGGCGTTATTCAATTTGATGTGAAAGTAACAGCAATGCCTGGCGACGCTGCCTGGATGTTTAAAGTTGAAGCAAACAACAATACGAGCGCGGCAGAACTTCCTTTAACCGATAGTATTGAAGGTGTTGCGCCTGTTTTAGACCAATGGCAAACATACACATTTAACTTATCTGATTTAGCGGATGCTGGTTTAGATGTCAGTGCTATTGACGTCTTAATGATTTTCCCTGCATGGGGAGCTGGCGATGGTGCAATTTATCGTGTAGACAACGTTAAAGTTTATGATCCAAATGCGTCGAGTGGTTTTTCTGGCCACGTATTGTTTGATGATAAAGCAAAAGACCAATGGAGTATCTGGGATTGTTGTGGTGGCTCTACACCAACGATAGAAAATGATGATACTGAACATGGTTTAACCGCCGAATTTGTTATTGGTGCAGAACCTACAGTAATGGGATTATTAGCCGATGATGATGTGTATTTAGATGCCTCTAATTTGTTAGCAAATGGTGTTGTTCAATTTGAAATGAAAATCATTAGTGCACCTAATGATGCAAGTGCACCTTGGTTATTTAAGATTGAAGCAGGCGATGCGACTTCTGCTGTTGAATTGAATCTATCTGATAGTCAAGAAAGCGCAGAACCGGTAACAGGACAATGGCAGACTTACACTTATTCAATACAGGCATTGGTTGATGCCGGTTTAGATATTAGTGCTATCGATGTCTTAATGGTTTTCCCTGCTTGGGGAGCCGGTGAAGGTGCCGTTTATCGTCTTGATAATGTCATGATTTATGATCCTAGCAGTGTGCCTGAGCCTCTAGGCTTAAATATTTATGACAACGCCCAACATGAAATGTGGAGTATTTGGGATTGTTGTGGTGGTTCAACACCAACTGAAGAAGAAGACGACGCTAGTCATAATATGGTTGCAGAGTTTGTTATTGGTTCAGCGCCTACGGTAATGGGATTCTTGGCAAATGATGATGTTTATTATGACGCTAGTTCATTGTTTCAAACTGGCGTGGTGACGTTCGAGATGAAAATAGTTACTGCCCCTAATGATAGCAGTGCCCAATGGATGTTTAAGATAGAGTCGGGTGACGCCACTTCTGCGGCCGAATTAACATTATCGAGCAGTCAAGAAGGGGTGGAACCAGTGGTTGGTCAATGGCAAACCTATACCTTTTCATTGCTCGATTTGTCTGATGCGGGCTTAGATGTTAGCGCAATCGATGTATTAATGGTTTTCCCTGCTTGGGGAACGGGTGAGGGTGCGGTTTATCGTGTTGATAATGTAGCGATAACTGTTCCGTAAACACGTTATTAAGAAAAGTCGTGTGGCTTGAAAAAGCCACCGCCATTAAAACTAATTTTAAGAAAGTAGGATAACCATGAAACATTCAATTTTTAATAAAAAACGCTTAGCCGTTTGTATCTCCGCCATCTTAGCGACGGGATTGAGTAGTCAGCTTTACGCAGAAGAAACCGAAGAAGCAAAAAGCACTGAAAAAGAAGCAGCAATAGAAGTTATAGAAGTTAAAGGTATTCGCGGAAGTTTAGTTCGCTCAATGGCTATTAAACGTGATATGTCTGGAGTTGTTGATGCAATTTCTTCAGAAGAAATGGGCAAGTTTCCAGACACCAATTTAGCTGAATCACTACAACGTATTACCGGTGTTTCTGTTAGCCGATCAAACGGTGAAGGGAGTCAAATTACGGTACGTGGTTTTGGACCAAACTTTAACTTAGTAACTTTAAATGGTCGTCAAATGGCGGGTACAGGTTTTACTCGTTCATTTAACTTTGAAAATCTGTCATCTGAGGGGGTAAGTTCTTTAGAAATTATGAAAACAGCTCGTGCAGAAGCTCCAACAGGTGGACTGGGTGCAACGGTAAATATTGTTACTGCAAAGCCATTACAAAATCCAGGTCAAAAATTCTCATTTATGGCAAAAGGGATCCACGACACATCAGTTGAAGAAGGTGATGATGTCACACCAGAAATTGCAGGTATTTACAGTAATACTTTTGATGATGATCGATTTGGGATATCGGCAAATTTTTCTTATCATCGCAGAGATTTTCAGCGACAAGCCGCGAATGTACGTTCTTGGTTAGTTAACCCAAGCCTAACAGTCGACCCTGAAAATATCATTGACAACCGCCCTATGGATGCGGAAGGCAATGCTGCAAAACAGTTTTTTGACCCTACATTGGGAGAAAATGGTGAATACGTATCAGCCACCTTTTTCCCACAAGAAGTCAGTTTTAGCAGGGACGATGTACAACGTGAACGTTCTAATGCGCAGGTGACGTTGCAATTTGCTCCTAATGAAGATTTAATTTTTACGCTTGACCATACCGTATCTAATGCTGTTACAGGTAACAATTCCCTTTCTTGGGGTATTTGGAATGGCTCGTTTGGTGGTAATGCTAATGCATACGAACTCGATGAGAATGGTACGGCCATTTATTACAACTCAGCAGGCGATGATGCTTCATTTACCTCATTCCGTGAGACGAGTGAAGTTGATGCAAAAGCAACTGGACTTAACATTGAATGGTATGCCACTGATGATTTAAGTTTTACTTTTGATGCTCATACGTCAAAAACTACAACGGATAATGGTAAAGACACCGGACTTAATGCTAATGCAAGAATTATTCTAGGATCCGCTGATCTTCTCAGTAAAGAATATTCTTTTCGAGAAGGTGATGTACCCGGTTTTAATGTTAACTGGAACAATGGCTCTCAAGAAATTAATCCAAACCAAATTGGCTCTAACTTCAGTATTTTTAGTAGAACACCTGGAGAATCGGAAGTATCACAGGTCAAATTAGATGGACAATTAATAACAGACACTAATTATGGCCTAGAGGCGGTTAAATTTGGTGCAGCTTACACCAAACAGTCATTAACCGGTTGGGGAGGTTCTAACAATGCAAATGCACCTGGGTTTAATAATGGTACCTTTGCAGAAATATTCCCTGATAGTATGTTTGAAAGAGTCGATCTTAGTGACTTTCTAGACGAGTTTTCTTTCGGTTCTAATGGTGTTGCACCAGGTTATGCTTATACCTTTAACCTTGATGAAGCCTTTGCTAGGCAAAGTGCTTATCTGACTGAAGATGTGGTTGGAAGTGACGTATACCAAATCGGCAGCTTTGATGGTTTCCCCACCAACAACGTTGAAGAAGAAACAATCAGTTTATATGTTTCAACAGCGTGGAATTTTGCCGTTAGTGATTATGACGTGCAAGTTAACCTTGGCGTTCGTTATGAAGAAACTGACATTGTGAGCCCCGCGAAAAGTCGAGTTGCTGAACAAGTATATTGGGCGGGTGGTTCTGAGTGGATAACTCAATTTGCCGGTGGTGGTGAACTTGTTGAAGTTGATTTTGAAGGTCAATATGATCTACTGCTTCCTATGCTTGATATAAAAGTTGATCTTAGTGATGATTTAGTAACCAGATTATCTTGGGGACAAACCATTACCCGACCTACCTTGGGCAATATGCTTGGTAACCTCAGCTTAACATCGTCACCAAAACTTAATTCAAGAAGCGGTAGCCGCGGTAATCCAAACTTAAAACCATTTAAATCGACTAACATAGATCTTACGATGGAATATTACTATGACGAAGCAAGTTACGCCGCCATAGGCCTATTTTGGAAAGACGTCGATAACTGGATAGACAATGCTGAAGTTAAAACAACCTTTGATGGATTGCATGATGTTTACTTAGGTCAGCGTTGGAATGATGCTATATCAGCGTTAGCTGGACGTGGAGAACAAGCTACCGATTCAGCAATATACAATGAAATTGTTGCGAATGGTGTAGGTATTGGTGAGAACAATCGAATATTACCTGATCCCGCAACGGACCCATTAATTGAATGGACCATTAGTTCACCAGAAAATGTAGGAGCACGTAAGGTCAACGGTATCGAGCTTTCTATTCAACATTTGTTTGGTGCATCGGGCTTTGGCGCGGGTTTTAATGCTACTTTTGTTGACGGTGATGTTGAATACGATAACTACCAGTTGGCATCTCAAGCCGTACTCTCTGGTTTGAGTGATTCTGCTAACTTACAAGGGTTTTACGAGAAAGATGGTTTATCGGTTAAAATAACAGGCGCATGGCGTGATCAGTATTTACTTGGTCAAGGTTTACCTGATGCTCAGGGTGCTCCACCACAATATGCAGAAGAGTACCTTCAATGGGATTTAAGTGTTAACTACGAAATAAATGACAGTATG
>Ga0209712_10001675_pt1 | contig 18752 bp, 13 predicted proteins | sample ArcOceMetagenome_FD_187443 | JGI IMG/M metagenome (GOLD analysis project Ga0209712, IMG submission 187443) | Marine eukaryotic phytoplankton communities from Arctic Ocean - Arctic Ocean - Greenland ARC118M Metagenome (SPAdes) (version 2) | ecosystem: Environmental > Aquatic > Marine > Oceanic...
TAATTCAGAACCGAAAAAGCTCATTATATTTGCACTCCAATTTTAAAATTGGCCCGTTCGTCTAGGGGTTAGGACGCCAGGTTTTCATCCTGGTAGCAGGGGTTCGAATCCCCTACGGGCTACAAGAGTTAAAAACCCTTCCTTTTCAGGAAGGGTTTTTTTTGAGGTAAATGTTCCATATTTATTTCAATTATTGATATCGCCCAATTTATTAAGTCTAGCCGAGGTTTTGTCATTAGTCCATATCCTCCATAATCATCTTTATTTTAAAATTAGTAAGAGGTTGAATTTGGAAAATGGCTAAGTTATTTTTCCACAGTGTTTTGGAGTGTTCTGTTGCGTGAATAGAAACTTCTTTCGAGCTGAATCGTATATGTTGGAGTTATAAACAAAAATAATTTCGGATAAGTATTTCGAAAATCGATGCCAATGACATACTCAACACCATCATTATCAGCACATTTTTTTTTCGAGAAATCTAAAGATTGTGGAATCTCCTTCGCTTATAGAGGCGCTTTTATAGACGCTCTTACGGCCAATATTATTGACCTTTCCGAAAGTGCTATAGTTGAGGGTCAAGGACTACCAAAAGTGAGTAGAAAGATATCTTTCCTTCTAGTTGAATGTTTTCAGAACATTGTAAGACACGCAGAAGAGCCTCCTTCAGAGCTAGCAGCTACATTAAATGACGGGTTGTTTAGCTTTAAAAATGTAGGCGGAGCATACGTAATTAACTCGATAAACTTAGTTCATAATAATCAGGTGGATGACTTTATTAGTCAAGTAGAGTATGTAAATAGCCTAAATTCTACTGAGTTGAAGGAAGTGTACAGAACAGCCTTAAGGGATAATCAGCTAAGCGGAAAAGGCGGTGCCGGTTTAGGGTTAATTGAACTAGCCAGAAAGTCAGGACAAAAAATCAAGTACAAAGTAGAAGAGGTTAGTAAAGAAATGTCTCTTTTTCATCAGCAAGTTTTATTCTTAAAAACAACGAAAAAAATAAATATTGATCATATAGAATTTACCTGTGATACCCTAACTAATATGCATGAGGAGAATTTACTGCTTCAGTATAAGGGGGACTTTAGTCAGAAGTCCATTTTGCCATTGCTACGCATTTTAGAGGATAATATGGGGGCAAACCATGCTGAAATAAGTAGGATGAAGAAAGTTGGGCATCTGCTCATAGAAATTCTTCAGAACATTTCTAAACACAGTGAGGATAGGGTTGGTGTGGGTGAAGGGGTGTTTCTAATAGGAACTCAAAATGGCAGCTATTTTATAGAAGCAGGAAACCCTATCGAATTATCTCAAAAAGTGGAATTCGAAGAGTTATTAGCCAATACGCCCGCTAGTTTAGGTGGGGGGGTGTGCCCAGAGATGAGAAATGAACTTATATTGTCTCTTGCTGGGGAGGATAAAACAAACGCTGGCCGAGGTTTGCTTGAAATAGCTAAGTCCAGCACTAAGCCTCTTCGTTATAATTTCACGAAGACTTCTGAGGGCAAGTTATTTTTCACTCTTAAAGCGTATTTATAATTGTAAATCGTGAATGATGGGTTTTTTATTGAACTCTAAGCAGATTTACTTTTTTTAGAGTTTAATCGCAGCAGAAGTATTCTTAACCTCAAAAGGAATCACTCTTTAGAAAACACCACTGATGATTAAATCGCTATCGTATGGATTAATAGTTTTGTGAGCTAAGACGATTTTCTTTTATGCGAAATATTAGGCTCGAGTACTTAAGTGCTAGTTGATATTTCATGGCGTTGCGTTTGATTTCAGTCTATTATGATGGAAGGAGGGAGTGAACAAGTAGCTCTTTAGTAGAGCTAGACTTAATTATTATTATTCTTTAATTAAAAAGAGTAGAAAACTAGTTCGATATTGGTGTTGTTCTTAATATTCTTAGTATATTTGCAGCCCGAAATTTTTACACAAGATGGCAAACCATAAGTCTACATTAAGAAGAATTAGATCAGACGAGAAGAAAAAGCTCAGAAACAGATATGCACATAAGTCTACTAGGACAGCTATCAAAAATTTAAGAGCAAGTGCTGATAAGAAAGAGGCGACAGAGATGTTACCTAAAGTTTCAGCTATGCTAGATAAGCTAGCTAAGAAGAATATTATTCACATGAATAAGGCTGCTAACCTTAAATCTGGTTTGGCTGCACATGTAAGCGCATTATAAGATTAAAAAATTATATATTTGAAGCTCTCAAGTTACTCTTGGGGGCTTTTTTATGCTATATTTTTTGAAAGATTTAATACCAAATAAGAGTGTAATAACAGAATGGGCTGAAGAAGACAGGCCTCGCGAAAAACTGCTATTAAAGGGAAAGGCTGCTTTATCTAATGCCGAATTAATAGCCATTCTTATTGGTTCTGGAAACAGAAACGAGACAGCGGTGGATTTGTCCAAAAGGATTCTTTCAGAAATAGAGGATAATCTCCACAATCTAGCGCGTCTCTCTTTATCTGATCTTCAAAAATTCAAAGGGATAGGAGAAGCTAAGGCTATTTCTATTCATGCTGCTTTGGAGCTAGGTGCTAGAAAGAGAACCGCTGAGGCAGAAAAAAGGAAGAAAATCACTGCCAGTTCAGATGTCAATGAGCTCTTTCAAGAGGAACTGTCCGCGCTGCAATACGAAGAGTTTCATGTTCTACTGCTGAATCAAGCGAATAAAATATTAAAAAAGCAACTTATCTCTAAAGGTGGAATAAGCAGTTCTATAGCTGATCCAAAGTTGATTTTTGAGGCTGCGCTCAACGCTAAAGCCTCTGCTTTAATTTTAGTACATAACCACCCGAGTGGTAATTTAAAACCTTCCAAGCAGGATATAGCCATTACCGCTAAGTTAAAGTCTGCAGGACAAGTATTAGATTTGCCCATATTAGATCACATAATAATAGCCGAAACTGGTTACTACAGTTTTGCTGACGAAGGAATCTTATGAAAACAATACTTACAGTAATAGGCGCAAGGCCTCAGATAATTAAGGCCGCAGCTATTAGCAGAGCTATAAAAGAAAGTTTTAGTGGAGAGTTAAAAGAAATTTTACTTCACACAGGCCAGCATTATGATGCGGCCATGAGCCAGATTTTCATAGACCAACTGGGAATTCCTGAACCGGATATTAACCTAAATGCGGGAAGTGGTTCTCATGGAAAACAAACAGCCTTCATGCTAGAAGGAATAGAGGAGCAGCTAGATATTCATAAACCAGACGGGTTGTTAGTTTATGGAGACACGAATAGCACTCTAGCGGCAGCCCTAGCGGCTTCTAAAATTCATATCCCTGTAATTCATGTAGAAGCTGGTCTAAGGTCTTTTAATAAGCGCATGCCAGAGGAAATAAATAGAATAGGATGTGACCATGTAAGCACTATGCTTTTTAGTCCTACCATCACTGGTATGGAAAATCTAGCTAACGAAAACTTCAAACTTAATGCTGCCCCTCCTTTTACTATAGACACTCCTGCGGTTTATCACAGTGGAGATGTGATGTATGATAATAGCCTCTATTTCTCTAAAATATCTGAGGAGAAATCTACGATTCTAGATGATTTAGGATTAAGAGGAAAAGACTTTATCCTTTCCACCATTCACAGGCCGTCTAACACGGATAGCGAAGATCGTTTAGAAGGGCTTATGGAAACGCTACTAGAGATAGCAGAAGGAAATAAAACGCCATTAATTCTTCCACTTCACCCAAGAACTAAAGCTAAACTAGAGCAGTTCTTTTCTGGTGAATCCTTGATGAATAGACTAGAAAATAGCGAGTACTTTAGATTCATTCCGCCATGTGGATTCCTAGATATCATAGCACTAGAGAAAAACTGCAGCATGGTAATGAGTGATTCTGGTGGCGTGCAAAAAGAGGCGTACTTCTTTGGTAAGCCTTGCTTAGTATTTAGACCCCAAACAGAATGGATAGAAATAATTCACTCTGGATGTGCCAGATTAGTAGATGCAGACATCACTAAAATCAAGGAAGGGTACGAGTACTTTAAGAATAATACAGACCTTGAATTTCCTTCTTTATTTGGAGATGGAAAAGCCGCTCATTTCATTTGTGAGCAGATGGTAAAACACTTGTAGTCTATGATTTGGATTTACGCTCACATAAAATCAGAAAGACTCATATTCGTCTGTGATTTTATTTTTGGGCGTATCCTGCAGGAGGATTACACACTAGTTTATGACACAGCTAAATTTAATGCTACAAGTGGCATCAAGCTAAATTACTCCAATGAGTCTTTAGAAGGAGTTCAAGTAATTCCAGCAGGTCTCCTTGAAGAGACAGGAATAAGAGGGCAGGAGCTAAATACGGGGAAATGGGACGGCCTGCCTATACTCTTCACTAACTATTCAGAAGAGATCCCGTTCGATATATTTTCTGCTACGTTCTATCTTATCACCCGGTATGAAGAATACTTGCCCGCAGAGAGAGATAAGCATGACAGATTTAAATGTGAGGGAAGTATTCTCTCAGTATTAAAATGCTTGGACAAGCCCATCATAGATATTTGGTGCGCTAAATTTCAAGAAATTTTAACGGGAAAAGAAGAGTTCTCCAGAACATATAAATTCATTTCTACCATAGATGTAGATAATGCCTATGCTTATAATTTCAAGTCTTTTCCTATCAAGCTCGGAGCTACAGTTAAATCGATTTTGGCTGGAGATATAGAGGATTTAAAAACCAGATTTGGCTGTTATTTCAGGCAGCAGAAAGATCCTTATGAAACGTACGATTACATAAATTCGGTTCATTCAGAAGCTGAGGTGGAGAGCATGTTTTTTTTCCTGTTGTCTAAAAGAAACGAATGGGATAAGAACCTGCCTTTTACGAATAAACATTTGAGAGCATTAGTTTTAGCGTTGCAACGCCAAAATACTATAGCCATCCACCCAGGATACCACAGCTACCAGAGTGCTGAAACCATGCTGGAAGAAAAGCTTAGGCTTGAGCACATCACAGAAGCCTCCGTAACTCAGAGCAGACAGCATTTCTTGAAATTTAGTTTTCCTGAAACTCCTAGAAATTTATTGCGCGTAGGAATAAAGGAAGACTATAGCTTGGGTTATGCGGAGCAAATCGGATTTAGAGGAGGTACGTGTACGCCATTTCAATTTTTCGATTTGGAGAAGAATGAAACTACGGAGCTCGTGTTTCACTCTTCAGCCATAATGGATGCCACCTTAAATAGGTATTTAGGACTAACACAAAAAGAAGCGGTGGCTAAGAGTGCAGAAGTCATAAAAGAGGTTAAAGCAGTGAACGGAGAGTTGGTCACCATCTGGCACAATGAAACTTTAAGCGAACTTCGTGAATGGAAAGGGTGGAGGCATGTCTTTAAAGAAGTCATAACTCTGGCTAAATCTTAAGATTTGGATTGGTTAGAAATCATAGCGAACGTAAGTTTATTCATCTGGACGGCATTGAAATTTATGGTGTTTTCTCCTGTGGTGGCATTAAAGTTTACTTTCTTGACAGGTCTTCTTATGAATATATCTGCTGGGTTTACCGGGGTGTCTTTCTTCTTTTTTCTCAGTGATTACTTTATGGAAAGAGCGCACCAAAAGCGCGTAAGACGATTAATAAACGGAACAGCTAAACCTAAGAAAACCTTCACTTGGATGAACAAGTTCTTAGTGAGAGGAAAGAGGAAGTTAGGGTTGTTTGGTATAGCCATATTGACTCCGATGTTTATTTCAATTCCTTTGGGATCAATTATCACAGCTAAATTTTTCACCCATAAAAAGTGGGCGTATCCTTCCTTACTTTTGGCGGTAGTTTTCTGGGCGTTAGTGATAGGCGGATTAGCCAGTTTTTACCCAGATTTATTTAAAACTATTATTCCTGAAACCAATGAGCCTTAAGTACGAACACATTATCTGGGATTTAGACCATACGCTATGGGATTTTGACACGAATTCTACAGAAACAATACTAGAAATTCTTCATGATTTTGACCTTCTAGGAAAACCTATAATGGAACCACAGAAGTTCTTAGCCGATTATATTAGAATTAACCGTCACTGCTGGGATTTATATCAAATTGGAGAGATGGACAAAGCCACTCTTAGGTATACCAGGTTTCAGCAAGCTTTTGAGTTACATGGTGTTTCTGCAGAATCTAGTAGAGAGCTTTCAGATAGATTCTGCGAAGAATACGTAGTAAGATGCCCTAAGAAAAATGTGTTGATAGATGGAGCTGTGGAGATTCTAGATTATCTGAAAGCGAAGAATTACAAAATGTGCATCATGACCAATGGCTTTATAGAAGCCCAGCACGTTAAGATGCATGTGTCTGGGTTAAATCCATATTTCGACCATGTGTTTATTTCTGAAAATCTAAAAGCCAAAAAGCCCGACCCAAAGGCATATCATGCGGTGTTAAATGCGCTTAACACAAAAGTAGAAAACTGTATTATGATAGGAGACTCAGCATCTAGTGACATTCAAGGAGCAGTGAATGTAGATATGGATTCTATTCATTTTTTGCCAGATGGTTCTACTGAGACAAAAGGGACGCATGCCATTAAAGAGTTGATGGAGATAAAGGAGATTCTTTAGGTCTTATTTATATATCGTAAACTATTAATTCTAGATCACAGGCTTATAGCTGTGAGCTTTTGGATTAACCGACTCTTTCTAACTTCTAGTGTATACGTCTAAAGCCGAAAATAGTAAAGAAACTTAAATCGAAAGTCTATCTTTGCAAAGCATAAAAAAACAACAAAATGGCAGAAGAGCAGAAACCTCAAAAGGGAAAAATAAACATTGAACTTTCAGAAGAAATGTCTGACGGTATTTATTCTAATCTAGCAGTAATTACGCACTCTAATTCTGAGTTTGTTGTTGATTTTATTCGAGTAATGCCAGGAGTTCCTAAGGCGAAAGTGAAGTCTAGAATTATCTTAACGCCTCAGCACGCTAAGCGTTTGATGGGAGCATTAAATGAAAACATAAGAAAATTCGAAACGCAAAACGGACCGATTAAAGAAATCAAAGGAATGGATCAAGTCCTACCAATGAATTTCAGCGGACCACAAGGAGAAGCATAGACGAAGTAGAGTTTCGAGTTTGCTTACAGGTTTAAGGTTTGAACTTGGGATGATTCTAGAATCAGTAAATAGTCAACTTCGAAGATCAATAGTCAATTGAACTCTTCCCTCTATTAATAACGCCTAACACTTTGCCAGTAAACTTAGAATTGTTATAAGGAGTGTTTTTAGATTTAGAAAGCATCTCCTCTCTCCTGAAAGTCCATTTTTTAGATGGGTCAAAGAGTGTGAAGTTAGCTACTTCTCCTTCTTCAAACTGAGGAATAGATATACCTAAGATATCTCTAGGAGCTGTGGTGAATTTATCTACTAAATCCTCCAGAGGATAATTCTTCCCTAGTTCAGAATTAGCTGCGCTAAAAGCTGTTTCTAGAGAACTAATCCCGAATGCCGCTAATGTAAATTCTCTTTTTTTCTCTTCTACATCTTCAGGCTCGTGCCCAGAACAGATGGCATCAATAGTTCCGTCTTTTAATCCTTTTATAAGCGCTTTTCTATCTGCTTCTGAACGGAAAGGAGGCAGCACTTTGAACCTAGAATCGAAAGTAGAAACCGCTTCGTCAGTAAAGCTCAGTTGATGCGCATGAATAGAACACGTAATGGCTAATCCTTCTTTCTTGGCTGTTCTAATCATATTTACAGAATCTTCAGTAGAAATAGCTACCACATGGAGCTTTCCTCCAAAGTGTTTCAGTAATAGGATGTCTCTAGAGAGTTGAATCTCCTCAGATACATTTGGAATGCCTCTCATGCCTAGCAGAGTAGAAGTCTTTCCTTCGTGCATTTGACCATCACTTATCAAGTTAGGGTCATAAGGAAAAGAGTAAACTAATGCACCTATGGTTTTGCTGTATTCCAGAGCTTTAGAAAGCAGATTGGTGTTGTTTAGTAATGCAGTATCTTCTGTAAACGCCACGGCACCACTCTGTGTCATGTCGTGAAATTCACTCAGCTGTTTTCCTTTTAACCCTTGGCTAATAGAGCCTGCGGGAAATATTTCTGTAATGGCTGTGGCCGAGTTGTTTTTTAGGAATTGCACCGCAGTATTATTATCTACCACGGGGTAAGTTGTAGGCATGGAAACCACACCTGTAAAACCACCTTTGGCTGCGGTTCTTAAACCATTGGCTAACCCTTCTTTGTACTCATGTCCCGGTTCTCTGAAGTTAGCCCTCATGTCCAACCATCCGGCACTTACACATAAATTTTCAGAGGAGATTTCTTTGGCTGAATCGTCCTTTATTGAAGCAGCTATTTTTAGAACTCTTCCATTCTTTATATGAATGTCTCTTGTCTTTAAATGGTGCTTATTTCCACGCTGGAAAATCCTCGCTTTTTTTATAAGAACGTTCATCTTACTTCCAGAATTTAATCAGAATAATTTCTATGCCTAAGAATAATAGCGCGAGCATAATAAATGACTTCCACAATGTTTTTCCCTCATTTACTTCTTGGATAGAAGCTCCAATTGTATTCATGTCAGAGGTAATCACATTACTAGAAGTCAAGGTTTGCTTTCTTAGCTCTTGCTTTAAGTCGTAGGCGTCATAATAAATGATTTCACTTTCTTTCCTGTTGTAATTGATTCCAATGGCGCCTATCTGGTTATCATTACTATTTACAGCGTAATTACCAGAAACTCGAGCATCAGAACCAGGGAAAATCTCAAAAAGGCCATTTTTTCTTCTGAATTCTGGAATGAACTCATAACCTTCTGCACTTTTCATTTTAACCACAGAATTGGCATCCCCAGAATTGGCAGACTTCAGTGAAAACGCTTTTTCTTCTCCCAGTTCAAAGAATGTTTTGGTAGAGGTCTTGGCGTGATTGGCTATACTGTGCATTGTGTAAACCAAAAGTGCGTGAGAAGCTAAATCTGTTTGAGCTCCTTCTAAACTTGTATTAAACACATACAGCGAGGCATTGTTCTTTTGAAAGTGACTGATAAATGCAGCACCATTCTGCAGGGTGGCTAATTCATCTCTGTTTCTTCTATTTGAGTTCGTAGTTTCGAAGTAAGAGTTTACTTTAGGTAACGGCATATTTCTGTTTTCTGCATCGAAAACATCTTTGTATACAAGGTGGTCAAAGTTTAGATTAGAAACCTTCGTGTCCAAATTCTTTAGAGCTGTAAATAAATCGGCTTCTCTTAATGTGAAGTATGAATTGTAGCTGCTTAAATCGGCATTGATGGCAGGAATGACTACAACCGTTCCTCCAGCATTAGAGAATTTATCCAGTTCCTGTTTTAATCCTCCCGATATGAATGAAAGCTGATTAACAATCACTAAATCAAACTCAGGGAATCGATTGTAATCTATCTGTTTAGCAGTGAATTTAGAGAAATTATACTCTTTAGTGTTCTTAAATAGGTTGCTAAAAACCTTCTTATTTCCACTGGTTATTTCCAGTATATTGGTTTTCTCAGCCACCTCATACCCAAAGAAAAACTCGTCATCAAAAGTCACAGGATAATCCTCTACCTGCACTTTGGCTTGTTTAAATCCTGAGCTAGAATTCGTGAAAGTAAGCACAGTATCTGTCTCAACTCCAGGGTCAGCGTTAATGCTAATTACAGATTTTTGTATTCCGTTTATATAAAGTCTTAATGGAATATTCTCCTTTCTGCGTTGCAATGTGTTTTTCACTCTCACATGCAGATTCTCTAGTGAATTTAAGTTCCTGCTTGGAGAGCTAAACCAAACGCTGTCTATAAACAAATTCTCAGTGAAAGCAGATGGTGTGGGTAGAAACTGCAGAGAGAACAAACTATCTGGCTGAATATTTTCTATATCGGTCACACTTTTTTGGAGATCAGATAATACATAGACCATCCGCTGGTCTGCTTCTTCTTTGAGAGATAAATCCTTGTGTCTAGCATAAACCTCAGAAAGTGTTCTGCTCTGGGGTGAGAAATCTATTTCAGTAATAAGTTCACTAATCTCTTCTTGGGTCAGCCAGCGCTGGTGTCTTCCTTCGAAGTCATTTGTAATCAATTGAAATACGTCAGTAGGTGAATGGTACTTCACTACTTCTAGTGCTTTATTCTTGGCTATTTCCAAAATGCTCCCAGACTCACTTTCGCTTTCCATGCTGAAGCTATTGTCTATATAAACACCTACGGTTTTCTTGCCTGTCTTAGCTCCATTATCTCCTGTAGGCATAAATGGCTGAGCAAAAGCGAGAACAATAGCAGCCAAAGCTAAAACTCTGGCGCATAAAATCAGAAAGTGCTTTATTTTACTTTTGGACTTGGTCTCTTGTTTGATTTCTTTCAGATACTCAACGTTAGAAAACTGTACTTTTTTGAAACGTCTAAAATTGAAGAGATGCACCAGAATTGGTATAGAAATGGCAGCTAGTGCGTATAGAATTCCTGGATATAAAAATTGCATCAAAGCACAAAGATAAAGTGAATATGAACTAGATGGAAGGGATTGTGAGATTTTATATTGGTTGCATACCTGAGCCTTTCATTTCTAGTGAGAATTATTAGAATTGGTGTTCTATAATCGGGCTATTTTTGCATGGTGAAGTTCAAAACGAAAAAAGAGTTAAAGGTATTTTTAGATGCCCAAGTGGAGTTGTTCGAAAAGCCAGAGTTTTTTGAGGCAGACCCATTGGGTATTCCTCATCGGTTTTCTAAAAAAGAGGATATAGAAATCAGTGGGTTTTTGGCGGCCACCATAGCTTGGGGGAATAGGAAGTCTATTATCAATAGTGCTAATAGGATGTGTTTGCTCATGGATAATTCACCACATGACTTCATCATAAACCACACAGAAGAAGACTATAAAAAATTAGAGGGCTTTGTTCATAGAACATATAATTCTGTGGATTTGCAATATTTCTTTTTTGCGTTGCAGCGCTTATATAAGGAGCAAAACGGTTTGGAAGGAATTTTCACGGATGGCTTCTCTTCTCATGGAAATGCTGCAGGAGCCATTTCTGACTTTAAAAAACAGTTCTTCCAATTTGAACATCTAAAGCGAACACAAAAACACGTTAGCGATCCTATAAAAGGAAGCTCAGCCAAACGGTTAAATATGTATCTGAGATGGATGGTCCGCCCCGCAGATAAAGGTGTAGACTTTGGACTCTGGAAAAATATTCCATTAAACAAGCTCATGATTCCTTTGGATGTTCACACAGGAAACATTGGCAGACGACTGGGGCTTTTAATGAGAACTCAAAACGACTGGAGAGCAGTTGAAGAATTAATGACTGCACTTAGAAAATTTGATTCAGAAGACCCCGCCAAATATGACTTCGCGCTATTTGGACTTGGGGTGAGTGGCTTTTAGTATTGGAGGGCAGTTTGTTTTTTATTATTAGGTAGTTTATGATTGCATAATGTCTAGCTAAAAGTCTACTAGAAATTCACTCTCTATTAGAAAGCTTGATGACTCATGAGCAAAGCGTACAAATAACAAAATAGGAGATAGCACCTTAAATTCTTGCAAAAAAAAGTACTCAAAAAAACGATCTATTGGTGTCTTGTAACACCGCTCGGGTTTCGCGTCAATACATAGATAAACAATAAGTTACGTTTTTTTATGCTTAAGGTAGGTCATCTTAGAACAATAGAACAACCTTTATCTGGACATACATGGGGTCTCTTTTTGGTTGTAACTCGGGTTTTAATGCCTAATTTACAAGTGTTACTTTGAACCAAACCTTAATTAATTCCTTGTCCGGATGAAGAATCTATATTCTCCAATCACATTGTCTGTAAAAGATAAATCGTCTTTTCTCAGTACATTCATTTTTCAGTTTGTTTTGTTATTTCTAACCGTTTTTTTTAGTGTCATCTCTCATTCGCAGTGGATAAACTGGCAGGAAGAGACAGATACTCGATTAATCTTAAGTAGTGTGGCTAATTCTGATGGCCAAGAAAAAGACATTTCAGTTGGTGATTTAGACAATGATGGATGGGATGACGTTATAGTAGTTAGAAAGGAACCTTTTTCTATTCAAACAGCTGCCGCTGAAACAGACTTGTTACTGATGAATATTAATGGAGTACTAACTGATCAAACAGCACAGTTCGCTCCAGAGTTCTTGACTAATTTAAGTTTCGCTAGAGATGTGGTCATAGATGATTTTGATGGAGATGGTTGGCTGGATGTCGTTGTTGCAAACACTTTTGGGCAGCAACCTATTTATTATTCCAATCTTGGAGAGGATGGTTCAGGAACTTGGTTAGGATTGGCAGATGAGACTTCTACAAGATTTCCTATGTTAGTCGATGATACCCCTTTAATTTGTGCAGTTTGGAGTGGTGATATTGACATGAATGGAACTATTGACTTATACTTTGTAAATTATAAAGTAAATGCTGCAGGTGGCACGGCTAAAGATTTTATGCTTCTTAATGATGGAACAGGCGTATTTACAGATGAAAGTGAGTCTAGGCTTGGGGAATTAAGAAATTCAGCTTTTGGAACAGCTGCGCAAATAGTAGATTTTGATAACGATGGTGACAATGACATTCTCAAGGTATCTACCTTATATGGAGTAGCTCCTTGGGGTGGGAATGGTCTTATCTTGATGTTCAATGACGGTGCCGGCAACTTTACTAATTGGCAAAACATAGCGCCCTTTGCTCCTTATATGTTTGAAGTATATGACTACAATGATGACGGTTTATTGGATGTTTTCGTGGTAGATGACGGAGCGGATTATGTACTCATAACTAATTCTGTTATTCCAGATACAAGTGTAGATGTAACGAGGACTAATGCTCTTAATGCTCCTACTGGCTTTGGTGGAAATGTGCACAAAGCAGATTTAGATTTAGATGGTGATATGGATGTAATCGTATCTGATGTAGATGTAGATATTCCTCCATGCTTGTCTGGAAGAGAAATGGCTATTCTTCAAAATAATAATGGGATTTTCACAGATACTTATGAAGGGACAGGCACATTTGATTGGGCAGACAACAGTTATGATGTAGGAATTTTAGACATCAATAAAGATGGACTTCAAGATTTTATTACGGGTGGATGCTCAGGTTACAAAGTATTCATGAACACCAATTGTGATTTGGTGACTACAGGCGCAGATTTAGATAATGATGGTTTGCCAGATGCGTGTGACCCATGTCCAAACGACCCCAATGTAAATTGTACAGAAGAGCTAGGGTTTCCTACCGTAAATACTGATTTTACGATAGCTCGTCAATGGAACGAAATGCTTTTGGCTTCTATAAGAAGAGATTTTGCTAGGCCGACTATCCATGCTCGAAACCTATACCATACTTCGGTAGGGATGTATGATGCATGGGCTGCTTATCAGCCAGTAGGATGCACCTACCTTTTAGGAAAAACTGTAGATGGATTTACATGTGCTTTTGACGGGATACCCGCACCTACAGATTCACAAGCTGCAAAGGAGGAGACCATTTCATATATGGCATATAGGTTATTATCCTATAGATTCCAAAATTCTCCTGGAGCTATAGAGCTCCAGCAAGCTTACGATTATCATATGGGAGTTTTAGGGTATGATACCTCAGTAACTAGCCAAGATTATTCAACTGGTTCTGCAGCTGGTTTAGGAAATTATATCGCTCAGTGTTTGATAGATTACGGTGTTTCGGATGGGGCTAATGAAGCTGGTGGTTTTGGCAATACTTCATATACCCCAGTTAACACACCGCTAATAGTAGACCAACCAGGAAATCCTACATTGACGGATTTTAACCGTTGGCAGCCGCTTACTTTAGACGTGTTTATAGACCAAGGTGGAAATGAAGTCTCTGGTAGCACGCCAGAATTCTTAGGACCAGAATGGGGTCAAGTAAAGAATTTTGCTCTTTCTGATGATGATTTGACTACCTATAATAGAGATGGTTTTGATTACAAGGTTTACCATGACCCAGGAACCCCGCCTCAACATCAATTAGACGGTGGAGGACAAACAGAAGATTACGCCTGGGGATATGAAATGGTAGTTCTTTGGTCTTCACATTTGGATTCATCAAATCCTGCTACTCTGGATATTTCTCCAGCCGCTTTAGGAAACAGAACACTTCCTACATCCATAGTTGATTACCCTTCATTCTATAATCAAGTAGACGGGGGAACTATAAGTCCAGGTCATGCCACTAATCCAGCTACAGGTTCAGCGTATACGCCTAATGTAGTTTCTAGAGCGGATTATGCCAGAGTTCTGGCTGAGTTCTGGGCAGATGGCCCAGATTCTGAAACGCCTCCAGGTCACTGGTTTGGGATTTTAAACTATGTAGATGACCATCCAGATTTAGTAAGGAAGTACAAAGGTCAAGGTGCTGACCTAGACCAAATGGAATGGGAGATAAAAGCATATTTCGCTTTAGGTGGAGCCATGCACGATGCAGCCGTTACAGCTTGGGGTTGTAAAGGATGGTACGATTATATTCGTCCGATTTCTGCTATTCGTGGAATGGCCGAATTAGGACAAAGAACAGATGCCGGTGCTGCTAACTATCATGCAGGAGGAATCAAATTGATTCCAGGATACATAGAAACGGTAGAAGTAGGAGATGCGCTTGCCGGATTAGGAGATGTAAACGTGGGAAAAATTAAAATTTATGCTTGGCGTGGAAATGCTTCTATTAATAATGTAGATACAGATGAAGCAGGAGTAGACTGGATTTTAGCGGAAAATTGGGAGCCTTACCAAAGACCTTCTTTTGTAACACCTCCCTTCGCAGGGTACGTTTCAGGTCACTCTACTTTCTCCAAAGCGGCTGCTGAGGTACTGACAGAATTTACTGGTGATGCATACTTTCCTGGTGGATTAGGAGAATTTGTAGCTCCAGCAGATGAATTTTTAGTGTTTGAGGATGGTCCTAGTCAAAACATAACTTTACAATGGGCTACTTATAGAGATGCAGCCGATGAATCAGGATTGTCCAGAATCTGGGGTGGTATTCATCCTCCTGCAGACGATATTCCAGGAAGGTTTATGGGAGAACAAATAGGCTTAGATGCTTTTGCGCTTGCGGATCAATACTTTAATTCTGAAGGCGGATGTACAGATGAAACAGCTTGTAATTATGATGCTGCGGCACTTTGTGATGATGGAACTTGCCTTCAATTAGACTCTTGTGGAAATTGCGGAGGCTCAGCGGATACCGGATGTACGAATGCTATTGCATGCAACTTTGCACCGCTAGCTGTCTGTGATGATGGTTCATGTATTCTTCCTGATGGATGTATAGATGTTCTAGCTTGTAATTATGATGCTGCGGCTTTATGTGATAATGGTACTTGTGAGTTTACGAGTTGTCCCGGGTGTATAAATCCAGAAGCATGTAATTATGTTCCCGCAGCCACCCAAGATGATGGCAGTTGTATTCTAGGAGGATGTGATGATGCTACAGCTTGTAACTATGACACTGCTGCAGCATGTAATGACGGGTCTTGTGTTTATGGTCCTGTAAATGATATTTGTGCCAATGCTCTTCCTTTAATGATAGGAACGAATGTTATAGATAATACGGGTGCTTGTGTAGATGAAGGGTATGTAATTCCTGGGACAGGATGTAACATTACCACAGGATGGTGCCCCCAAAATGGGGTGGAAGCAGATGTGTTTTATACCTTTACTACTCCAGCCATTCCAGCTATTATTTCTATGGAAACTTCCTTCGATGGTTCAGGTACTCAAACTGATACTCAGATAGCTGTTTTCGGAGAATGTGGTGGGGTTTTAATAGCCGCTAATGATGATGGAGGAGCTGACCAATGGATGTCTCGTTTAGAGTTTGCATGCGGAGAATTAGAGTTGAATACCACGTACTTATTACTCATAGATGGATACGGAGGAGTAAATGGAACCGCAAATCTGGAGTTGACTATGGACAGTTCTTCTTGTCCTATTCCAGGATGTACCACTGGAACCGCGTGTAACTTTAATTCAGCTGCTACAGTTGATGATGGCTCATGTTTAGCAAATGATGATTGTGGAAATTGTGGTGGTTCTGAGACTTCAGGTTGTATTGATAACGAAGCTTGTAATTATGATGCTTTAGCTGCATGCGATGATGGAAGTTGTGAGTACTTAACTTGTTCTGGATGTACAGATGATACCGCTTGTAATTATGATATTATTGCCAGCATAGATGATGGTTCCTGTTTACAATTCGATGGATGTGGTAATTGTGGTGGGATGGCTATAGCAGGATGTACCGATTCGGGAGCTTGTAATTATGTGTTGGAAGCTTCATGTGATGATGGCTCTTGTGACTTCACCTCTTGTTCTGGATGTACAGATATCAACGCGTGTAATTTTGACTTTATAGCTACACTAGATGACGGTTCATGTCTATATCTGGATGAGTGCAGTGTTTGTGGAGGAAATGGTATAGCTGGGTGTGTGGATATGGCCGCGTGTAATTATGATGATACAGCTTCATGTGATGATGCCAGCTGCGAGTATGTGACATGTTTTGTTTGTTACGGAGATTTTGATGGAGATATGATGGTTACCGTTAACGACCTTACCATTATGCTAGGAGATTTTGGTTGTTCAGAAAACTGCACGGCAGATATGGACGGAAATGATGCTGTAGGCGTTTCAGATTTAGGAGAGTTTTTAGGGGTGTTTGGAGCTGTATGTGAATAGTTTTAAGTCAGAAGCTCAGTTTTGTTCAGTCAACCAGTAGGTTTCTGCACATGTTATTTATTATTAAGACACATAAAAGTACTTTCATAAGTGCGATAGCCTCAGTTTATGAGGAAATTCTGTGTGGTGAAAATGCTGTTCTAGAGTTCTCCCGTACTGTTTTCTGTGATTACAATTAAAAAAAATAAAACAAAAAAAACTCCCTGAATTTTAATTCAGGGAGTTTAATTATATCTAAAAGAAAAGAATCCAAAAGTCTTGCCTCTTGAGTATAGCCTATTTCTTAAAAGCAGTACTTATTCTCGGCTATAGCTTTTTCAGCTACTTTTCTTCTTTCTTCCTTAATGTTAAACGGAGTCATTTTAGTGAATCGTTTTAATCCCATTTGCATCATTCTCATTTCATCTCCTTCTGCAAAGGACCATAGAGCAGATTTACCTGCAGTAGAAATTTCTTCAGCAGCATCAAAGAAGAATGATTTCATTAATGAGATTTCTAACTCTACACCAGATTCACCACCTTTTCTTCCAGCTAATTTTTCCACACGTAGAAGTAAGCTTTCAGCCACGTATGTCTGAATAGTCATGTCCGCTATGTTTCCTAAAATCTCTTGTTCTTTAGCCAAGCTCATCGTGAACTTTTGCGCAGCTGAACCAGCCATCATAAGAACGGTTTTCTTGAAATTCTTCACATAAGCTCTGTATTCGTCAAAAACTGTTTCTGGAGCCGAACCGAAGTCAGGGATAGAAGTTAACTCTCCTGCCACAGCCATAGCTGGGCCCATTAAATCAAGTTCACCTTTCATGGCTTTTTTTAGAATCATGTCTACCGTTAACATACGGTTGATTTCATTTGTTCCTTCAAAGATTCTGTTGATACGAGCATCTCTATAGGCTTTTTCCATTCTGGTTTCAGCGCTATACCCCATTCCTCCAAAAATCTGCACACCTTCATCCACGGTATAGTCCAATACTTCCGAACCGAATACTTTAAGAATTGCACACTCAGGAGCAAAACTTGCTATTCCTTTAAGCGTAGCAATTCCTTTTTCCATTCCTCCCTTTTCTAAGGAAGCTATAGCATCATCTATATTTTGTGTAGCTCTATATACGGCAGATTCTAATGCAAAAGATTTTACAGACATTCTAGCAATCTTCTCTTTTATCATTCCGTATTTAGAAATAGGTCTTCCGAACTGATTTCTTTCGTTAGAATAATTTACCGCATCATCTATAACACCCTTACTTCCTCCTAATACACCACCTGCTAATTTTATTCTTCCAATATTTAGAATATTCACGGCTATTTTAAAACCATTGCCACGCGTAGAAAGAAGATTCTCTGCAGGAACTTGAACGTTATTAAAGAATACCTGTCTGGTAGAAGAACCTTTGATTCCCATTTTCTTCTCTTCCGCGTTTAGAGTGATTCCTTCCATTTCTTTGGTGAGAATGAAGGCAGAAAGGTTTTCGTCATCTCCTATCTTGGCAAAAACAGTGAATACATGTGCAAAACCTGCATTGGTAATCCACATTTTCTGACCGTTGATAGTATACGTTTTTCCATCTTCCGAAAGAACAGCTTTGGTCTTAGCGCTATTGGCATCTGATCCTGAACTAGGCTCAGTTAAACAGTAGCATGCTTTCCATTCTCCAGAAGCTAGTTTAGGAATATATTTGGCTTTTTGTTCTTCATTTCCGTAATACAGAATAGGCAAAGTTCCAATTCCAGTATGTGCTCCATAAGCTACAGAAAATGAATGACCTTGGCCCAAAGCTTCTGTTACAAGCATAGATGTTTTAAAGTCCATTCCCATTCCACCTAATTCTTCAGGAACAGAAATACCTAATAGACCTTGAGCACCAGCTTTAGTGACTATAGACTCCATTAGTCCATCTTCCATAGAATCTATTCTATCTAAATGAGGGACTATTTCTTGGTTCACAAAATCCACACACATCTGCTCCATCATCTTCTGTTCTTCAGACCATTCATCTGGAATGAATACTTCTTCTGGTTTTACATCTCTTATAAGGAATTCTCCTCCTGTGATTGGTTT
>Ga0209712_10001676_pt1 | contig 18750 bp, 15 predicted proteins | sample ArcOceMetagenome_FD_187443 | JGI IMG/M metagenome (GOLD analysis project Ga0209712, IMG submission 187443) | Marine eukaryotic phytoplankton communities from Arctic Ocean - Arctic Ocean - Greenland ARC118M Metagenome (SPAdes) (version 2) | ecosystem: Environmental > Aquatic > Marine > Oceanic...
TTATTAAGTTATTAAGTTATTAAGTTATTAAGTTATTAAGTTATTAAGTTATTAAGTTATTAAGTTATTAAGTTATTAAGTTATTAAGTTATTAAGTTATTAAGTTATTAAGTTATTAAGTTATTAATCGAGCACTTGAAATACTCAACTAAGCCAAAAATAGATTTTTTAAGAAGAAAAAAAAAAAAAAAAAAAAAAGAGTCAACGAAAAGAGAAAACTTATGAAAGGATGGATTTTCCATATCAAGGGATATTAGAGTTGATACCGAAATATTTTGGAAGTAGCAAAATGATCTTTTTTAGATATTCTTAATTATAAATTCTATTAATCAGAAGCCAATTTGATGAATAATTTTTGAAAATTTTCTCGGTAGGTTTTTCCAATAGGAATTGCTTGCTGCTCATCATTTTTTTGAATAAAAATTCGATTACCATAAAAGGATTCTATCCTATGAATATTAATCGTATAAGAGCGATGAACTCGAACCAAAAAATCATGTGGTATTTGTTTTGAAAAGCTACTCAGATTAGCTGACAATATAAAAATCGAATTTTCCGTAATTATTTTCACATTCGCTCCAAGTGCTTCAACCCATAGAATATCTTCAACTTTAACTCGCACATATTTATGTCCATCTTTTAGGAAAAAATAATCTACATCTACCTGAAAGGAAGGAGCAACTTCTTTCTGTGATTTCAGAGAATGTTCTAATTCTGCCTCATGCTTATTAAGAAAATTTGCAATTGCAAAATCTAAAGAAATTTGTAATTGATTTGAGTTGCAGGGTTTAATTAAATAATAAGCAGGATTTACTTCTTTTGCTCTCGCAACAGTTTTAGCATCCCCAAAAGCTGTCAAAAAAATGATAGGTACTTTGGCAATCGTATTTAATACTTTGACTAAATCGATACCATCCAACTCGCTATCCTCCAACTGAATATCACACAATACTAGATCAGGTAATCGTCTTCGAAAAGCAATAATTGCTGACTCACTATCTCGTACTCTCTCTGTAATCGTATACCCAAACTCGAGAAGCTGTTCTTCTAGTTCTGTTCCCAATAAAACATCATCTTCTATAATCAATATTTTTAAAGCTTCCATTTTAGTTATACTTTAAGACTCTTGTGGTTATTAATTATTGCTTCAAATTTCTACATTTTTGATAATAATCTAATAACTCAATAACTATTAGAAAATTAATTAACCTATTTTAGTCTTGAAAATCTATTTGAAAAAAAGCACCCTCTTTGTTTTTCATTTTTACCGTCCCTTTTAATTGTTCCGTCAACATATGAACTAATTTCAATCCTAATGATTTAGAATTTTTAATATCCAACTCAGCAGGCAGACCAATTCCATTATCTTGATAAATCAAATTTAAAGATTCCTTCCCTACTTTATTAACCGCAATATCTATCTGTGGATTAGTTTTATTTTCAAAGGCATATTTAAAAGAATTGGTTACTAGTTCATTGATAATCAAACCAATACGAACAGATTTTTCTCCATCAATTTTAATACTTCCTGTTTGTAATTGAATTTTTGGAACTTCCCCTTCCAAAGGATAAATACGTTTTAGGTTCGTACAAATTAGACTTAGGTATTCTCCCAAATCAATCATAGTCTCCACCTCTTTCGTATATAATTTTTGATGCAAAAGTGCCATCGCTTCGATGCGAGATTCCCCTTCTTTTACTGCTTGCTTCGCTTCTGCATTCACTAATCGCCTCCCTTGCATTCTCAATAGTCCTGAGACAAAAGCTAAATTATTTTTGACTCGATGACTCAGTTCCTTATGTAGTGTTTCTATCTTTTCATTTTTTCCCTGAAGTAATTTATTCGTCTTTTTCCGATCATTACTTTGGCGATAAAAAAGAAAAGCAATCATAGCTAACAAACCAATTCCAAGGATGCTAAAAGCTATAGTATTTTGTTGGATTTTTATGGTAGAAGCTTGAATGGCCTTCTCTGTCTTTAATAATTTATTTTCCGTTTCTTTTTTTTCAGTTTGAAATCTTGTTTCTACCTCATTAATAGATTCAATTGTTTGTTGAGAAAAAAGAGAATCGTTGAGCACCAAAACTCGCTCGTAATATTCGGTAGCTTTTTGATGTTGATTGGTTTTCTTTAAAGAACCGATATATTGCATCAACACATCTTTTTCCAGCTTAAAGTTCTCGATACTTTTCACATATTGCAAAACATCTTCGTAATAAAACAAAGCTTTTTGATGTTGTCCTAATGCTGCATAAGATTTTCCAATATTATGATTTCCAATCGAGATGCGATAAGGATCATCCAACTCTTTGGAGAGTTCAACTCCTTTTTTATAAATTTCTAAGGCTCCTTCAGTCTGCTTCTGTTTGGATAATAAATCTCCTTTAGCAAAATAAATATAAGGCATTGATCCCTTAGCGTTAGAAATTCTACTATAATATAAGGCAGAATCAATTGTGGATGCTCCTTTAGCTAACTCTCCATATTCGATATAAGTTGTTGCCAAATTTTCATAAGTTATCGCCAAGTCACTAATAGTTCCTATTTCTTTTTTGATCTGAATAGCCTTTTTATAATACTCTATGCATTTTTCTTTTTGCTCGGTATGATGATAAATCGTTCCTATATTGGTATATAACTGAGCAAGTCCAAGTTGCTCTCCAATGGAAGAAAATATTTTTAGTGCATCAAAATAATACTGAACCGCATCATCGTAACGTCCTTGAAAATCCTTATTAATTCCCATATTTTGAAAAATATATCCAATCATCATGGAGTCATTATTAGCTTCTGCTATTGCTAGGCTTTCAAAATATTTTATTTCCGCCTCTACATAATTATGTAGGTTTTGCAAAACATTTGCTTTCAAAAAGAGGCCGGAGGAAATACCTTTGGAAATATTCAGCGCCTGACAAAGTGCTATACTTTTATCGATTGGTTCGATTGCTTTTTTATATTCTCCTTTCAGATTATAGATATTAGCCAAATTATTGTAGCCTTTCGCCATATCAATTTCACTTTCAAACTCCGCTGCTTTTAACAATAATACCTCTGCATAATATTGTGAACTATCCATATTGATGGATTGGTACAAGGTAGAAATCTGACGAAGTAAATGAAGTTGGAGTGGTGTATTTTCAGTAATAGCATTAGCTAGATCTAGCTTTAAACTATCAATTGATTGAGCTGACAAGCAAGGCGAAAGGTTCAAATAAATGAATATAAAAATAAACAGTTTCAAAAATTTCATCAGGGGTTTTATTTTTGGAATAGATTTCTAAAACATTATATTATTCAATTAAATATTATCTCATTACTTGGTAAAGTCTAATCAGGAATGTGAAAAATATAATCTACATATATTATTACTTACTTATGTTTCCAAAGTCTAATTTAGTTATTAATTTTAAAACTATTTGACTTTGGACAAAAAAATAGATTATCTAATTCAATAACCGCAACCAACAACGGTTAAGCTCAAAAATAAAGACTGCCTTGGTTCTTGATTTTGTAGTGATTACTCATTGTACTTTCAGCTTAAAAGTTTGACTAAGTTGGCGTATAAATAGGGAGGTAGCTGAATACTACACACGAGCCGGGCGACTCTGCAGGAGCGATAATTACTCACTCCTCTTCAAAAAATTAAAACGGCACTCGATATTTCGAGTACCGTTTTCTTTTTACAACGATACATTTACAATCTATCATTGTTACGCCTCTTGCAATTCCGCCTGATACGCACTCACCAAATCTTTCTGAATATCAGGAGTCACCGCCATATATTCACAAAATTTCCGCGTGAATTTTGCTCGGCCTTGGGTAATGGATCGTAAGGTCGAAGAGTACTGATACATTTCTGCAATCGGTACTTTGGCTTTAATTTTTTGATAATGACCTTCCGCATCCATTCCCATAATCATGGCACGTCGCGTTTGCAGATCACCCATCACATCACCCAACACATCAGCTGAACAAAGTACTTCTACTTCATAAATTGGTTCTAGCAATTGTGGTTGAGCTTCGTTAAATGAATTTTTAAATGCATTCGTCGCTGCCAACATAAATGCCATATCGTTAGAATCTACGGGGTGCATTTTTCCATCATAAATAGACACTCGAATGTCTTGACAGTAGGAACCGGTGAGTGGGCCTTCTTCCATTTTCGACATCAAGCCTTTCTTGATGGCGTTGGAATATTTCGCATCTATCGAACCTCCGACGATACACCACAGGAAAACTAATTTTCCACCCCAAGGCAACTCTTCTTCTTCTGTTTTTCTAACATTTAAACCTGTTGGATTTGCCATACCTTCATGATATGGTTCAATGCGCAGATGAACCTCTCCAAACTGACCGGAACCGCCACTTTGTTTTTTATGTCGATAAACGTTACTCGCTTCTTTGGTAATGGTTTCTCGATAAGAAATTTTTGGTCGAACAAATTCCATCGAAATATTATTCACTTTTTCGATTCGATACTTCGTGATGTCTAAATGCAATTGTCCTTGACCATGAATGATTGTTTGTTTTAAGGTAGCAGATTGCTCTACAATTAAGGTCGGATCTTCCGCAGCTATTTGATGCAAAGCTTTGACTAATTTTTCCATATCTGCTTTGCTCGGTGGATTTACTGCCGTACGAATTCGAGGCTCTGGAAAATGAATTGGATCGATTCGCTTCGTCATTCCTTTTCCTCCCAAAGTATCATTCGTCAATGCTTCTTTTAATTTTACGGTAACGCCAATATCACCTGCCGCCAATCCGTCAATCGCATTTCTCGATTTTCCATTCACTTCATATAATTGTCCAAAGCGTTCTCCACTTCGAGTGCGAGTATTATGCAACTCTGTTCCACCTGATAATTTACCTGAGTATATTTTAAAATACGATACCGTTCCCACTCGTGGTTCCGACATGGTTTTATAAATAAAAACAGCAGGTTCTCCATTTGGATCACAGGTTAAAGTGCCTCCATCTTCCAACATCGCTGCTGGTCGATCGGCAGGTGATGGAGCAATATCATTGATGAATCCCATGATTCTACCACTTCCCATATTTCGGGTAGCGGAACAACAGAAGACTGGATAAATACTTTGATTCGCCAAAGCGATGGTTAATCCTTTTGCCAAATCGGATTCATTTAAATTTCCTTCCTCAAAGAATTTCTCCATCAATCCTTCCTCATTTTCGGCAGCTGCTTCGACTAATTTATTATGAATTTCTTGCGCTTTTTCCATTACGAATTCTGGAATCGGTTGTTTTTCGGGTTTGCCTCCACCATCTGGAAAAACGTACATCGTCATGCGTAAACAATCGACAATGGAATTCAATCCAATCCCTGTATGTAAAGGAAATTGAACTGGAATTACTTTGTTTCCAAATCGTTGTATAGCTTGTTCTAAAGTGGTGTCATAATCGGCTTTGTCATGATCTAATTGATTGACCACAAACATGGTCGGTGTTTTAAATTTTTCAATATATTCCCACATTAGTTCTGTTCCTACTTCAACTCCCCCTTTGGCATTCAAGATCATCAAAGCGGTATCAGCTACTTTCAAACTTGAAATAACTTCTCCGATGAAATCATCGAATCCCGGTGTGTCAATAATATTGATTTTACAATCTCTCCATTTTGCATGCATCAACGAACTGAAAATCGAGTTCCTTCTTTCCATTTCGATGAAGGTGTAATCAGATATGGTGTTTTGATCTTCTACCGTACCTCTACGTTTGATCGCACCTGATTCAAAAAGCATGGTTTCTGCAAAGGTGGTTTTACCGCACCCTGGATGTCCGAGCAGAACTACATTCCGTATATTCTTCGTATCGTAAGCCATAGGTAAACTGAGTTTTGTAGGAATAGAAGTAGACCTAAAAAAAGGAGGGTAAGCAACGCTCCAATAATAATTTCCCGTTTTACGCCAATTCTTTTGATTTTATTTTTTCCTTAAAAATCAGTCATAGTATTAACAATACTCCTTCTTTTTAAGAAAATCTAAAACCAAAATAACTCACCCTAAATCAGAAATTTATTAAAGGAGCGTTGCTTATATTTTGAACGGTAGCTTGATGTGTGATAAATTATCAAGTTGGGATGTTGTACAAAACAGGCGATTAGCCCCGCTGATGAGCGGGACTAATCGCCTGTTTCAGTACCGACATATTTGTTCAAATTTTTTGTCCATTTTTGAAAGGTGATTTTTTATTCCGTGGTTAAAAAAATAAATAAATATAGTTTTGACTACTGTTAATTAAGTAATACAATGAAGTTAGGAAATATATCTTAAACAGACAAAAATTTGTGGTTTAAAAAAATTATTAGAATTAAATTTTGCTTTACTTTCACCTTATAGAATATTTGCCTCACCCTCGTCCCCTCTCCCAAAAGGAGAGGAACCGAGGGTGAGGTCACAAAAAAAAGCGAATCGCCTTTCGACAACTCGCTTTGTAAATCATGGTTATGTTGCTCCATTTTCAGAAACAACCCTTTTGTTTTTCGTTTTATGCTTTCACTTTGGTAATTGTATCTTAGAAAAAATAATTTTTATCCCATGTAACTGGCAGCTTGTCCCATCCAATCATCCTTCTCGATTCTTCCTGGAAAAAACTGAATAGCATCTGTAATTAAACTAATTGATTCCTCATTCAACATGCTCACTTGCTCAAAAGTATAAATGCCAACATCGTTTAATTTCATTTCAATGAAAGGACCGATGCCTTCTATTTTTTTCAAATCATCTTTCTCAGAAATATTCGCCCTTGGGATTTTTGTGCCAAGCAACTCACTCATTTTTGATTTTGCCCGCTCCCCTCTTTCCTGAGGCGACATTTCTCCATAGTCTTCTTCCAATACTTCTTGATCAAAAGTATCTGGAACTTCATCAACCTCTACCTCACTCAAATCTAAAACTTCTTCACCTGTTTCAAGCTCAACTCCTCTAGAACCTCCAACTGTTCCTCCTCCAATGATGGCAGGATTAGAGCTCAAACCAGTTCGTTCAAGATTCCCCATTTCTTCTTTTAAGTTGGCATTTTCCAAAGCTAATTTCTCCAACTTTTCTTCGATCAAAGATAATCGATCATTTTGCACTTCATCAATCACGGCAGTCGAATCGTTCAATCCGTTTTCACCTGATGGTGTATCGACAACTGTATTTGGATCTATAATTACACCTCCCTCTTCTATTTCAGCTAATTGATTAGCATAGTTAAGATTCTCTATTTGCAATTGTTCCAATTGTTCCCGAGCTGATCTTAATTCAGTTTGAAAGTGCATTCGTTCATTCGTCAAACGAGTGATATCTTCAGACATTTCGTGAGCACGAGCGTCCGCAACTTTTAAATCATCTTCTTTTTTCTCAAACTGCTCCACCAACAAATCATATTGAGTTCGAAGCGATTTTAACCCTATCTCTTTTTCTTCCAATTCTCGTTTCAGTCTTTTGATTTTGCCAGCTCTCGACCAAGCTCCAAACAAAAGTCCCAACAAAAAAGACACGCCTAAAAAAACCAATACCGCAATACTGTCTTCCGTATTCATCGCAGTAAAAAGGTCTGTCCAAAATGTTTTAAATTTTTCCATAATTATTTTGAGTATTTCAGGTTATTCTATAATTAAGTTTACTCTTCGGTTTTTTGCTCGTCCCTCAAGCGTTTGATTAGTTGCCATCGGTTCCTTTTCACCTTTCGTTTCAATCTTGATTTCAGTTTGAATACCCACTTGGCTAACAATGTATAGTTTTGCATTCTCCGCTCTTCGATAACCAAGACCTTTATTATGAGCCACTTTTCCCGTATTATCAGTATGACCAATAACTCTTAGAGTTTTGTCTGGATTCAATTCCAAATAAGTTTTCATCGAATCAGCATAACTTAAAAAAGCTTCTCTTGGATTAAATTTATCAGAATCTATTTCAAAATTAGATTCCAAGAAAGTCATATTATTAAAGGTGAATTGTACATCTGCTAATTCGGTATCGGAAATTTCTAAGATTTCAAAAATAATAGGTTCTGTCAATTCTTCACCTTGCGACACCAAATAATCAATAGAAATTCGATCTCCTGGGATTCCTAAATCTATTAACATATTTTCCATTGCTTTTGCTCGTGCAATTCCCAAATTATCCAAAGTACCTACAGTAATATCCTTTTCACTTTCCAAATATCGGCCTGTGATTTTTAATTTCTTCTCCTCATGATCAATCATATAGGAAACGATTCCATCAATAAATGCTAAATTACTAGAATCAATAGTAGGTTGAGGAATACCTTGCTGGAAAAAAAACTGATTGTATCCTTCCAAAATATTTTCATCACCAAAAGAAAGGTTGAGATTTTTAAGACGCTCAGGAGTAGTTGGTTCTTCGACAACTTCTTGTGGTTCACAATTATTTTTGATTTTGCATACGTACCAATGACGTGCAAAAGATCCCCACAATCCAAATATCAGAATACCTAGCAAAAGTCTCATCTATACGGTTGTTTTATTTTTTGAGAAAAAAGATTTGTAAATGTATTGTTTTTTTTCAAAATACTTCTACAAAATCTAAGGACATTTATTTGAATGGCTAATTTATTGAAAATCAGGGATTTACATAGTATTTTTTTGAAAAAAAATAGGTATCAGGTTGAAGGTTGGTCGCGGCTCTCGGTCAGGAGTCAGGGGCTTCGTGTTATTCCCAACTATCAAAATATATTAGGGACAAAACTGTGGTGAAAACAAAAAGCCTCTCACTCCTGACTCCTTCCTTCCTTCCTTCCTTCCTACAAATAGAAATAGAAATAGAAATAGAAATGGGATCCAACGTCTACCGCTGAATCCCATTTCTATTTTTTGTAAATAAAAACTTACGCTGGAATCTCTTCAATTACAGCTGAAAGTCCCTTATCAATCAACGCATCTTTTTTAGGCCTTAACTCATCGAACGTAGCTGTTTTTACAATTGCTTTCCCTTTGAAATGAATCAACATCGCACATTGCTCTGCTTGCTCAGGGCTATGTCGAAGAACATCAACGAAACAATCAATCACCCAATCAAACGTATTATGATCATCATTATAAACAACCAACTGTGATTGATTTCCAATATCCTCTAAAACCTCTTCCAGTACATCTACATCTGTCTCTTCTTGAGTATGAAATTTTATCATCTGACTAAATTATTTGATTCAAAAAAAAGCATTTCAAATATAAGAAATTATAATGAGAAAAAACAAGTGATTATTTTACTTTTACCTTAATAAAAAACACAAAAACCTAAACGATGATCTTGATAAAATAGTTCGTTAAGTTTTTTTTACCCCATCCATACGTGTTCGCATAGATGTGGTAAAAGACTACCTAATTCAACTTAGTCAATGCCGCTTTTACTGCATCAAAATTTGGCAAATCACCAGCTGACTCCAACACTTCTGCATACTGTACCATTCCTTCTTTATCAATCACAAACGCAGAACGTTTCGACACACCTTTCATGTCCAAAACAAAATCTTCGTACAATGAACCGTAAGCTCGAGATACATCTTTATTAAAATCAGAAAGCAAGGTGAAATTATAATTTTCTGCTTTTTTGAATTGTTCTAACGTAAATAATGAATCCACAGAAACTGCTAAAACCTCTGCGTCCAAACCTTCGTAAGTCGCAATATCATCTCGCATCGTACACAATTCAGTTGTACAAACACCTGTAAATGCCAAAGGGAAAAATAATAAAACAACATTTTTGCCTTGATAATCGCCCAATGAAACTTCCGCTTTGTCAGAGTTTCTTAAAGTAAAGTTAGGTGCTTTAGTTCCTACAGTAATTTCCATTTTATTATTATTTTTATTATTAAAAAATATTATTCTAAATTTTTTATTTAATCTTGCGCAAATATAAAAATATCCAACAACGAATCACCAATATTGTTGAATGAATCCAATACGAAAAGCATATCTACAACTTCATATCGCAGTTCTATTTTTTGGTTTTACCGCCATTTTAGGAAATGATAAATTGATCTCTATCCCTGCAATTTCGATTGTTTGGTGGAGAGTTTTATTTACTTCGGTCAGTTTATTTTTCCTGATTAATTTTGGAAAATCGCTGAGAAAAATACCCAAACGATACTTGTGGCAATACATGGTCATCGGAGCAATCGTAGCCTTGCATTGGGTATGTTTTTTTGGTTCGGTAAAGTTAGCAGGCAACTCATCCGTTACTTTAGTTTGCATGGCAACGGGCGCACTTTTTACCGCACTTATTGAGCCTTTGGTTTTAAAAACTAAATTTCAAAAAAAGGATTTATTGCTTGGCATTTTAGTCATCCCAGGAATGGCATTGGTGGTTGGAAATGTGAGTTCAGATATGTGGTTAGGAATTGTTGTTGGTTTGATTTCTGCATTTTTAGCATCGGTATTTTCAGTTTGGAATAAGATGATTATTGATGAAGCTGACCCGAAGGATATTACTTTTTTGGAAATGAGTAGCGGGTGGTTATTCATCAGTTGCATTTTACCTTTTGTGTTGCATTTTGATGAGAGCATTGCATTTATGCCGGTGGGATTAGATTGGATTTATTTGCTACTTTTAGCATTATTGTGTACGACCTTTGCCTATGTCCTTTCGCTTCGAGCACTAAAACATTTATCTGCTTTTACTTCCACCTTGACGTATAATTTGGAACCTGTTTATGGTATTTTGATTGCTTACTTTTTTTTGGATGAAAAATTATCAGTAGGTTTTTACTTAGGTGTTTTAATAATCCTGGGAGCAGTTTTTTTATATCCATTTATGAATCAAAAGAAGAGTCCAAAATAACCTCGCTTATCAATTGTCCGCTTTCCGAAATGTTTTCTTTGTCAAAAGAACATTTGACTCAACCTAATCGACAATGAGGTTGTTCCCAAATTAATCCAAATCACTTTATTTATGTTCCTACTCAAAATGACCTCTTTTATAATTATATTTTTTTGCCTTTCACCTTTGGGTTTGAAAAGTCAGGAAGTCTCTTTTCCCAAACATTCTATCATCTTAGATGCGGGAGGAATTGGAGGTTATGGTTCATTGAATTATGAACGAACTTTTTTTTCCAAAAATGACTTTTTCATTTCTTACAAAGCAGGGTTCTCATTTTACAGGCTCAAAGATTTTGAACGAGAAATAAATCCTGATTTACTTTTTCCCCTCAGCCTTCAATATCATCGAAAATTTAAAAGTCATCAGGCCGTTTTAGGAGTTGGTCAAACCATTTCAAGTATTGTAAAAGCGTCTGCTGATTTTGCTTCCAAGGTCAGAAGAAGTAGATTGAGCTTGAGTGGTATCATTGGTTATCGATATCAAAAAGACAACCGACCTTTCTCTATCCAAATAAGTTATACACCAATTTTTGAGCGATACAAAACATTTCAACATTGGGGCGAAATCAGTTTTGGGTATTCTTTTTTCAAAAAAAATAAACCATGAAACCGTTACTTTCCATCATTCTAATAATTTTATTTTCCTTCTCCTGTGGAAAAAATGATCTTGATCTTTCTCAAGTTCGTAATCTCAATGGTGATAAAATTTCACCGTTCGGTCATGCCGGAATGGGGATTAGTTCGCAATATCCTTTCAACTCATTTGAGTCGATTAGCAATGCTTTGAATATAGGTGCAGAAGGCGTGGAGATTGATATTCAGATGACTAAAGATTCTGTTTTAGTGCTCTTTCATGATCGAACTTTACAAGAGCAAACTGATTTAGAAGGATTGATTTATGATCAAAATTGGGATGATTTAAAAGAAGCAACTTACAAAAACCCACTTTTTGCAGAATATAAAATTGTGTCGCTCGATCAATTATTTGAACATTTAAAAAAGGTAAAAGACTATCAGTTTTTTCTAGATTTTAAATTGTACCAGCCTGATAATTCAGATAGTTATGCTTCTACCTATATTAATGCCGTAATAAAAACGATTGAGAAACATCAATTAGAAAACAATGTGCTTCTCTCTTTTTTCCAACAAAAGTATTTAGAAAAATTAAAATTAGTTCGACCCAATTATAAGTTGGTCATTAATAATTCTTTTGAAAATGGTATTCTTCTCGCTGATGATTTAAATGCCTACGGGATTATTTTGAATAATGATAATGTTACAAAAAGTCAAATTGAACAAGCTCATGAGGAAGGAATTCGGGTTTACCTTTTTGGAGCATATTCAAAAAATGATAATTTAGATGCGATTGAAAAACACCCTGATTTTATTCTTACCGATAAAGTGAATCATTTGGTGAAGGTTTTGAAATGAAAGAGTTGAATCAGTCAAAATGATACACTATTCTTAACTCCATTCCGATTATCACTTTTTCTTTTAGTAATCCTGTTTTATGATCTTTCAAAAAAGTATTCATTACTAATCCATGTCCAAGTGGAACGGTAAAATATTGATCTATATAATTGATACTTTTTACTTAGGAATGCGAATAATAGCATTGAAGCCAAAATTTAGGGCTAGAGTTTTTTTTTTGTAAAACAGAATATTCCTCCCTACTTCAAATTTATTTACTTTTGTATTTTTTCACCAAGAAATACACCAATGCATTTTTCCCTAAAAAAAATTAATCAATACTGCGAGCAGCACACTTCCCCTCCCTCAGAAGTGCTCTACGAACTCGAACGTGCCACTCACCTCCAAACGCTTGCTCCGCAAATGGTATCAGGTCATGTGCAAGGACAACTATTTACTTTTTTGAGTCAGATGATTCAGCCAAAAGCAATTTTAGAAATAGGAACTTTTACCGGTTATGCGGCGATTTGTTTTGCGAAGGGATTGCCAGAAGATGGGGTTTTACATACGATTGAAGCGAATGAAGAATTTGAATATATCATTCGAGATTTTGTCAAACGAGCAGAATTGGAAGACAAAATCAAATTGCACCTTGGTGATGCCAAAGCAATTATTCCGACTTTGGACATGCAATTTGATTTAATCTTTTTGGATGCTGCCAAAAGAGAATATGCACAATATTATGATTTACTTTTTGACAAATTAAAGACAGGTGGATTCTTACTGGTCGACAATGTTTTGTGGGATGGAAAAGTGGTGGAAGAAAAAAAGAATATTGACACTCGTGCCTTGGATGAGTTTAACAAAAAAGTGCAGGCAGATGAGCGCGTGGAAAATGTGTTGCTACCAATTCGGGATGGCATCATGATGGTGAGGAAGAATGGTTAATGCTTAATGGTGAACGGTTAATACCCCACGAGATATTAACCGTTCATCATTAAAAATTCACCATTAAAGAAAGCTAGGTTCTAAGGATATTTCCTTCTGCTCCAAACCTTCTGCTCCAAACCATCGCACACAAACTGCAATTCCGATTCCTGCAAAAACAAAAAGGGAAACAAATACCAAACTTAATAAGCCATAATCAATCGTACCTGCAACAATCTCTTTGGTAGCCAAAGCAACATTTACGACAGGAATCAAAGCTGTAAAAATATCTAATTCAAATCCTGGCATCATCGCAATCACCAATGGAACAATGACAATAAACATCAATGGCTGAATTAAACTTTGTGCTTCTTTAAATGATTTCGCGTAAATACTCGCTGGAATCAAAACTCCTGCAAAAAAGGTAGTCAATGGAATCAGCATCAAAGTAATTAAGCCTAAAGATTGTGGACTTAACAATTCATTAGCCATCGTCATCACCCAACCTGGTACATCTGGATTTAATTTCAACGCTAAGTATAAACCGATAATAGTCAACACTCCTGAGATGACTCCCGAGAGCACGACGACTAACATTTTTCCCAACAAAATTTGCAATCGACTTGCCGGAACACTCAAAATAGTTTCCATCGTTCCTCTTTCTTTTTCGCCCGTAAATAAATCAATCGCGGGATACATCGCTCCCATCAAGCAAAACAGCACAAAAATATAAGGCAAAAATCCACCGACCATTTTTCCAAAAGATTCTGTTTGGGTGTACACATCTTGCTCGATAGCTTCGATCGGCTCGATTAAATCTATTTCTCCGCCGAGTGAATCTAGGCGAGCTTTGACAATAGATCTTTTATAACCCTCGATAGTACTTTCCATTCGCATCATAAATAATCCTTCGTCGGTTGAATCATAAAAAACTTTGATTCCAGCCGTTTTGCCATTTTTGATTTGAGTATCAAAGTCAGCGCTGAGATTAATTGCTAAATCCAAACTATCGTCTCGGATAAGTTGTTCGAAATCCTTTTCATCAATCCCTTCTATGATTTGCACATCCTTTTGACGCTCGAATCTTTTGACGAAATCAGCTCCATTATCATTCGTATTGATGGCAATTTTGATATCCTTGGCCTGTGCCTTTTTTATTCGGTCATTTGCAATATAACTAGTCAAGGAAATAATCAAAGGCATCAACAAAATCGGCATAACGATCATCGTAATTACCGTTCGCCGATCACGCAACATATCCAGCATTTCTTTCTTGAAAATCGTAAAGATGTGGTTCTTCATTTTTTTTTATTCTTTGTTGAACTGAAAAGATGCTAAAAGTACAAATTCTCTCGAAATCTGCGAACAAAAAAATAGTCAAAATTGTGTGTAAAATATCTTTTAAAAGTTGTTATTAAAAAGTAAAAACTAGTATATTTGCACCCGCTTAACAAAAGCGCATTATGGTGAGGTAGCTCAAAGTATTAGAGTGCCCGCACGAAAGGTTGGTGATTCAAGCCAACCTTTATAGAAAGTCATAATGAAAACCAGATTTTGGCGAGGTAGCTCAGCTGGTTAGAGCGCGTGATTCATAATCCCGAGGTCGGCGGTTCAAGCCCGCCTCTCGCTACAAAAAATTTCCCATGAAGATTTCATTATCTTTCATGGGATTTTTTTTTGCCCAAAAAAAAACTTCTATTCCTTTCTTTTTCAATTTTCTTCTATCTCATAGATAGTAAATAAGTGCTTACCATAAAGCGTAGTTGCCTCATTTATAGACAATTATAAAAATCTAGAGAAAGTTTTTTAACTTTAAAATCAATCTAAACTATTTAGCCTTTATAAAAGGCTATTATTTATTAACAAAAAAACTTGATAAACATGGGATTCTTCGATTTTATTAAAGGAATATTTGGTTCTGCAAAAGATGCAGTTGGTGATGTTGCCGAAGGTGCTGCAGATGTGGCAGGCAACGTTATGGATAAAGCAAGTGACTTAGCCGAAGACGCAATGGAGGTTGCTGGCGATGTTGCAGAAAGTGCAAAAGATATGGGTGCTGCGGCAATGGATAAAGCTGGTAACTTAGCTGAAAGTGCAAAAGATATGGCTGGTGATGCCTTAGAAAAAGCAAGTGACGTGGCTGGCGATCTTGCAGAAAGTGCAAAAGATATGGGCGCTGCGGCGATGGACAAAGCAGGTAACCTTGCTGATAATACTAAGGACGTTGCAGGTAATGTGGTGGAAGATGCTAAAGATATGGGAGACAATATTATCGATGGGGCTAAGGATGCAATTAACGATGTAACTGACGCTTAATTTTCAATAAAGAGAGTATCCAAAAGCCTTGTTGAAATTCCAGCAAGGCTTCTTTTTTGTTAATTTCTTTTTTTATAAAAAAAAATTAACCGTTACTTTTTTCAATTAGTCTTATTAAAAATAATTCTAATTTCATTTTACACGATCTTAAATAATAGCTTTACCTAAATAATTAGAATAAAATTTCACTATCAAGTGTTAGCATAAAATCCAAAATTTTGTTTTTCTCAAAAACCTAGTTTATATTTGGCGAATCATGTTAATAACAACGACATATAATTCTTCATTTCCGTGTGCTGCTCTAGCACTCGTGACTCGTCGTTTCTCTAGTACTCGCCGCCCTTTCGGGCGCAATTTCAATATATAATACCTTTGCGGGTAGAATTTTGTTTCTACCGTTCTTTCCAAAAAAGATCATTTTTTCTCATTGGAAATATTTAGAGTAATCTGAATTTGTTTGTTTTCCAAAACAATGCATTTACTTTTTATCGATTCGCAATCATCAATTCAGACTTTGTTTTACTAAAAAAACAAATGCCCCTCGGAAGGCTAGGTATTCTATTATCTATTCTTAAAATTTTATAAAAAATGGAATTCAAAATACAAGTTGCGACAGACGCACATTTAAAATACGCTGAAGAAATTAGCAATACAATTGAGCAATCTGCCAAGACGAGAGGTACTGGAATTGCAAAAAGAGATATCAAATATATTGAGCAAAAAATACAAAAAGGCAACGCCGTAATTGCATTGTTAGGAAATACCTTTTCTGGGTTTTGTTATATCGAAACTTGGCAGCATGGAAAATATGTTGCCAACTCTGGGCTCATTGTTTCGCCTGAGTTCCGAGGTCAAGGTTTGGCAAAAAAAATCAAAACAACTGTTTTTAACCACGCCAGAAATAAATTTCCACAGGCAAAAGTATTTGGAATCACCACAAGCCTTGCCGTGATGAAAATCAATTCTTCCCTCGGATATAATCCAGTAACATTTTCAGAATTAACTCAAGATGATGCCTTCTGGAAAGGTTGCCAAAGCTGCCCCAACTTTGATATACTCACGCGTAACGATCGAAGAGTATGCCTATGCACAGGTATGCTAGCTCCTTCCCAAAACGAAATGAAACACGATTTAACCAATTTAATTTTAGAAAAAAAACAATCATAAAATGAAAAACCAAAAAGTAGTTTTAGCATATAGCGGAGGTCTTGATACTTCCTTTTGCGTCAAATATTTGACCATCGAAAAAAATATGGAAGTCCATGCTGTCCTCGTCAACACAGGAGGTTTTGAAAAAGAAGAAATCAGAACGGTCGAAGAAAAAGCCTATTTGCTCGGAGCAAAATCTTTTACTTGTATCGAAAGCACTTCTACTTTTTATGAAAAATGTGTTCGTTATCTCATCTTCGGAAATATTTTAAAAAATAACACTTACCCACTTTCTGTCAGCGCAGAGAGAATGTTCCAAGCGATCGGAGTGGCTAAGCACGCACAACTCATTGGAGCAAAAACTATCGCTCATGGTAGCACAGGTGCAGGTAATGACCAGGTCAGATTTGATTTAATTTTTAATACACTCGGTGATGATATCGAAATCATCACTCCCATTCGAGACAACCAATTGAGCCGAGAAGCAGAGATTGAATATCTGAAAAAACATGACATTGACATCTCGTGGGAGAAAGCAAAATATTCTATCAACCAAGGACTTTGGGGAACAAGTGTTGGCGGCAGCGAAACCCTCACTTCACACCAAACACTTCCCGAAACTGCGTTTCCAAGTCAACTCAAAAATGGTCTTTCTGAAAATGTAGAACTATTGTTAGAAAAAGGAGAACTCGTCGGCATTAATGGGAAAAAATATACTCATCCTGTCCTAGCTATCCAAGCGCTCCAACAACTCGCAGCACCTTTTGCCATCGGCAGAGATACTCACGTTGGAGATACCATCATTGGCATCAAAGGTAGAGTTGGTTTCGAAGCTGCTGCTCCACTCATCATTATCAAAGCGCATCACCTCCTCGAAAAACATACACTCACCAAGTGGCAACAATATTGGAAAGAACAATTGGCTAACTGGTATGGCATGTTACTTCACGAGGGACAACTCCTCGATCCTGTGATGCGAAACATTGAAAATTTCCTTGCTGATACTCAGCAAAATGTGAGCGGAAAAGTTTTTGTAAAACTGCTCCCCTATCGATTTGAACTCGTGGGAATCGAATCTGATTTCGATTTAATGAATGCAAAATTTGGTGCATACGGTGAAATGAATAAAGGTTGGTCAGGCGAAGACGTGAGAGGTTTTACTAAAATATTGGGCAACGCCACCAAGATTCATCGAGCGGTAAACGGAACAAAAATTTTTAATCAATTTTAAGAAACAACCATGATAAAAATAGGAATCATTGGAGGCGCAGGTTACACAGCAGGAGAACTCATTCGAATTTTGCTGCATCATCCAAAAGTGGAAATTGATTTTGTCCATAGCAATAGTCAGGAAGGAAAATTGGTCAGCGACATTCATCAAGACCTTTTGGGTGAAACCAATTTATCTTTTTCACAAAAAATAAATCAAAATGTAAATGTATTGTTTTTATGTTCTGGACATGGTAACTCTAAATCTTTTTTAGCCGAAAACCCTTTTTCCAAATCAACTAAAATCATTGACCTCAGTTCTGATTTTCGATTAAAAAAAGAAGGAAACAAATTCGTTTACGGTTTGCCTGAATTAAATAAAAAACAAATCCAACATAGTTCTCACCTCGCCAACTGTGGCTGTTTTGCAACTGCCATCCAATTAGCGTTGCTGCCTTTGGCAAAATCTCAAAACTTAAAACAAGATGTACACGTCTACGCAATTACTGGCTCAACTGGTGCTGGACAAAATCCATCTTCGACCACTCACTTCAGTTGGAGAAATAATAATGTTTCGATTTACAAACCATTTTCACATCAACATTTAGGCGAAATCAACGAGAGTATTTTACAATTACAAAATGATTTCCAAAGCGAAATTAATTTCATCCCAGTTCGAGGAAATTTTGCCAGAGGAATTTTTGCCTCAGTTTATACAAAAACTGATTTGACCGAAAATGAATTAATTCAACTTTTCGAAAATTATTACCGCGACGAACCTTTCGTTTTTATCACTCAAAAAAATCCAAGTCTCAAGCAGGTAGTCAACACCAACAAGTGCATTCTTTTTGTAAAAAAAGAAGGCGACAAAGTTTTCATCATCAGCATGATCGACAACCTC
>Ga0209712_10001677_pt1 | contig 18742 bp, 19 predicted proteins | sample ArcOceMetagenome_FD_187443 | JGI IMG/M metagenome (GOLD analysis project Ga0209712, IMG submission 187443) | Marine eukaryotic phytoplankton communities from Arctic Ocean - Arctic Ocean - Greenland ARC118M Metagenome (SPAdes) (version 2) | ecosystem: Environmental > Aquatic > Marine > Oceanic...
GGTAGCCATCCCTTTAATTTGAGCAACAGGCGTTAGGTTATAGCGTTCAACGGCTGCTTCACTTGCTACAAGCATGGCCGATGCACCATCGTTAATACCCGATGCATTACCTGCGGTAACCGAGCCATTTTCACGAAACGGTGCTTTTAGTTTTGCCAATGCCTCTAATGTAGTTTGAGGACGTATGTGCTCGTCTTTGTCGATGACGATGGCATCGCCTTTTCTGGGTTGAAAGGTCACAGGCGTTATTTCTTTAGCAAAACGTCCAGACGCTTGAGCTGTAGCCGCTTTTAGCTGAGACTGATACGCAAAGTTGTCTTGTGCTTCTCGGCCAATCGAGAATTTCGCTGCTACATTTTCTGCAGTCTCAGGCATGGTTTCTGTGCCGTATTGCTGCTTTAATGCAGGATTAATGAAGCGCCAACCCATGGTGGTATCTTCAAGTATTTGTGAACGGTCAAATCCGTTTTGTGCTTTACCCATCACAAATGGAGCTCGCGACATAGACTCAACGCCGCCAGCGAGAATAAGGTCTGCTTCACCTGATGCAATTGAACGATAGGCAAGGCCAATGGCATCCATACCAGAACCACACAAACGATTAATTGTGGTGGCTGGTACCGAAAATGGCACGCCTGCAAGCAATGTGGCCATTCTAGCCACATTGCGGTTGTCTTCACCGGCTTGGTTGGCACAGCCGAAAAACGCATCATCAATACTTTCAGCTGGTAATTGAGGGCACTGCGCTAGTACTGCACGAATAACTTGCGCGAGCAGATCATCAGGGCGAATGTTGGCTAGCCCACCTGCATAACGACCAATGGCAGAGCGGTGGGGGTTACATAAATAAACGTTCATTACGCAGTCTCCGTTTGACTGTGTGCCGCTTCAGTAACGCGCTTTAGTTCTCTCAATACATCAATTTCGCTGGTGGTGGGTTCATCTGTAGTTCGAAGTGTGTCAGCAAAGCGAATGTCCCAGCCAGTGGCATTAATTACCTGTTGCTTTGTAACGCCTGGGTGCAAACTCACTACAATAAGTTCGTTGGTTTCATCTTCTGGCTTTAATATACAAAGGTCAGAAATCACCAAAGTTGGGCCTTTACCCTGCGTAGATTTGCCTTTGCGGCCTTGACCGTCGCGACCAAAACCCAATGTGGTAATGAAGTCGACATCTTTAACAAAAGTGCGCTTTGAATGCCTTACGGTGATGATCACTTCTTTTGCATTGGTTGAAATTTCTGGTGCACCGCCACCGCCAGGAAGGCGCACTTTAGGGTTGGCATAACTGTGAGCGCCATCAGGGCCACTGTCTTTGTGTGATGCAGCGATGACCGTGGTGTTAATGTTGCCGTATCGGTCTACTTGTGCGGTGCCAAGGAAACCCACATCAATATGACCACCTTGCAGCCAATAACGAAACATTTCGGGAACCGAAACGGTGGTAAGCGCCGACTCGCAAAGTTCGCCATCACCTATAGATAAGGGCAGAACCTGCGGTTTGGTTTCTATAGTACCTGACTCGTAAATAAGTGTTATGTTAGGGGCATGAGTAAGGCGTGCTAAGTTCGCTGCAGCACTTGGTAAGCCTATGCCCACAAAACAAGTCGAATTGTTATTCAAAGCACGGGCCGCGGTAATCGTCATCATTTCGTCTGAAGTATATTGTTCGGTCATAATTATTCTCCTGCTTGAAATACTTCTTCATCTAGCCACTTTAAAAATGGCTCGCGCTCTCGGCTTATGCTGTCCCACTTCTTGTAGTAACTGTTGTCGCGCGGGTAGTAACCATGTGTATAAGACGGTTTAGCGCCAAACGGTACGGTGGCAATGGCGTTGATAGTCCAAGCGGGAAGCACACAACTATTTGGACCTGCTTCCAAGTCGTCCACAATTTCTTCAACGGTGACGATGCTGTAGCACGAAGAGAGCACAACTTCCTTTTGCACCCCTAAAATACCTTCAATGAGTACGTTTCCTGCACGGTCTGCTTTTTGCGCATGGACAATGCCCACATCGGGTTTAATAGATGGCACCGCTGCAAGCGCTTCGCCAGTAAACGGGCAAGTAACGGTTTTGATGTTGGGGTTAACGTGCTGCAGATCACTACCTACATAACCTCTGAATACCGCCATGGGTAAGCCTGATGCGCCCGCTTCATAAGCATTCGCCATTGCTGCGTGACTGTGCTCTTCAATTTCAAGCGGGGCGGGGTAGCCGTGTTCAATGGCATCACGTACGCGGTGTAAAGAACCTACACCTGGGTTTCCTCCCCATGAAAATACAAGTTTGCTAACACATCCTGCACCGACTAGCTGATCGTAGATAAGATCAGGGGTCATTCTTACCAATGTGAGGTTGCGGCGCCCTTGGCGAATAATTTCATGCCCTGCAGCGAAAGGAATAAGGTGAGTGAATCCCTCTAACGCAACGATGTCACCGTCCTTGATGCCATCTTCAATAGCTTTTGAAAGTGTTGTAAATTGTGTCATAATAAAAGTTCGCAATACGAATGTTGATTCATAGTGCGAACAAATTAATAATTTTGATTGTTTAGGTCAAGTAATAAATGTTAAAAAATTGCTAGGACGATCAGTCAGACCAATTTATGTTGCTGAATTCATAAGAGAACTGGCACTTTGTTAAACAATAAGAAATAATTCGCAAGAACCAACAAGAGACACAGTGCATGAGTGAAGAAAAAATACCGTCAACCCATCGCGATTACATAAGCGCGCTTGCTACCGGACTAGAGGTGTTAGGGGCGTTTGATGGTCAAAACAAAGAAATGACCTTATCGCAAGTAGCTGAAAAAATGGGAATTGATAGGGCCAAAGCGCGTCGTTTTTTGCTCACATTGCATTCTCTTGGCTATATCCGTCGCGAAGGTCGACTCTTCGCCTTGGCACCTAAAGTGTTGTCGTTAGGGCAAGCTTATACCAGCAGCAATGGTTATATTGCAGTGGTCGAGCATTACCTTAAATCGATTACAGCAGAATTAGGGGAGTCGGCTTCTCTTGGGAAGTTAGATGGACAGTCAGTGGTGTACGTGGCGCGTTCACCGGCATCACATCGTCTTATGTCGATTAACATAACAACGGGCACTCGACTGCCTGCACCGTATACATCAATGGGGCGAGTACTTGCGGCACATCTTGACGCTTCAGAATTAACAACGTGGGTGAATGAAGCACAGTTACACCCACACACTGAGAAGAGTATTACCGCTGCACAGGCGTTAGAGCAGGAACTGATTAAGGTTAAGCGACAAGGCTACAGCATTGTTGATCAAGAGCTTGAAGCGGGGTTGCGTTCGGTTGCTGTCCCCGTGTTTAGTGGCAGCGGTGAATTGTTGGGGGCGATGAACTTAAGTACCAATGCATTAAGGGTGAGCTTAGAGACCATCACCGAGCATTGTATTCCTGTACTTAAGCATACTGCTGAGCAAATAAGACAAGATCTGCGCTGACCCGTTTTAGGGGTAGCGACCTTCTATTCGGTTTTGCACCAACTCATCTAATATCACCATGGCCGCAGCCATGATGTCATCTTCGGCTTCCTCGCGTTTACTGAGAAAAACCGGGCTGTTTATGCCGTCGTCGTTAAGCCGAACAAACGCCACACCATCTCTATTCATGCGCATCACTTGTTCAGGAACAAGGGTGAAGCCCATATCTGATGCCACAAGCCCCAATGCCGTTCCTATATCGTTCACTTGTTGTGCAACTCTTACTCTGAGCCCTCGACTCGCAAACAGGTCTAAACAAATGTTTGCAAAGGTCGGGGGGCTGCCACCTGGATAGGTGATCAAGGGAAGTGCCGCCAGTTCTGCCATTTCAATTTTATTATTTGCAAGAGGGTGCTGAACAGGGAGTGCAGCAAGAATAGGCTCACTAAAGAGAAGTTTCTGTGTGATATCTGCGTCTAGAGAAGGCATGACAACACGCCCAAACCCCAAGTCTATTTTACTCGCTTTAAGGGCTTCAATTTGCTCACCGGTTTTCATTTCATGTAATTCAACATCAACTTTGTGCTGCTGCCTTAAGCGCCTAACAAGCTGAGGAAGTTGCCCGTAAAAAATAGAGGGCACAAAGCCAATTTTGAAAATACGCTTTTTTCCTGCATCTATTCGACGGCTCTCCTCAACACATGAATCTAACTTTTTAAGTATGGTTTGAGCTTGTTTCCAAAAATATTCTCCTGCGGGGGTAAGTGAAATTCCACGGGCTTGTCTTTGGATGAGTTGCACACCTACTTCTGCTTCGAGTTGCTTGATTTGCCGAGTTAAAGGGGGTTGAGCCATGAATATCTTTTCGGCAGCTCTCGTCATATTTTTTTCTTCTGCCACTGCACAGAAGTAACGCAAATGTCTCAGCTCCACCATACCTCCTAGGTATCGATACCAACTAAATCAATATTGGTTGTTAATAAAAAACGATTGTAATTTACACATAGACATTTAACCGCAACACAAAGTTTACATATAAATGATATCACAAGTTCAAACTTACATTGTAGATATACCGACAATAAGACCGCACAAATTGTCAATGACATCTATGGCAGTGCAATCGATGGTGATCGTAAGAATTACTGATGACAATGGCGTTGAAGGTATCGGTGAAGGTACAACAATAGGCGGTCTTGCGTACGGCCCCGAGAGCCCTGAAAGTATCAAGACCAATATTGATACCTACCTAGCACCTTATTTGATTGGAGAGTCAGTTTCTAGCCCTAAAGCAATAATTAGCAAGTTAAGCCTCGCATTTAAGGGCAACCCTATTGCGAAATCTGCAGTACAGACAGCCTTACTAGATTTACTTGGTAAACAACTTGGTGTGCCGGTTTCAACCTTACTTGGTGGTGCTTGCAACAATCATTTGTCTTGCCTTTGGGTATTAGCGTCAGGCAATACCGAAAAGGACATTGAAGAAGCGAAAGGCCTGGTAGCCGAGAAGCGCCATAACATTTTCAAACTGAAAATTGGTTCTCGTTCAGTACGTGACGATGTTGCGCATGTGGGCAAGATCAAAGCAGCGTTAGGCGATGACGTAAGTATTCGTGTTGATGTTAATCAAGCGTGGAGCGAGCCTCAAGCTACTTATGGTATGGCTGCACTACAAGAGGCAGGTATTGATTTAGTCGAGCAACCGACCCCTGCAAAAGATTTTGCCAGCCTAGTGCGTCTGTCTAAGAAATTTAACATTGGTATTTTGGCTGATGAGTCTATTGCTGATAGCACAGATACCCTTTTGTTGGCTCAACAAGGTTTCACCGGTTCAGTGGCCCTTAAGATAGGCAAAGCAGGTGGGCTATTTGCTGCACTTGATGTGGCTGCTGTGTGTAACGCTGCAGGTATTGGGCTATATGGCGGCACGCTACTTGAAGGCACTATAGGTACCACAGCCGCGTTACACGCATGGTCGACCCTACCCGTTATTGAATTTGGCACCGAGATGTTTGGCCCACTGCTGCAGAGCGATGACATCGTTAAATCCCCTCTAAATTATCACAACTTTGGCGTTGAAGTTCCTACGACAGCCGGGCTAGGGCTCGAAATCGATGAGGACAAATTACGTCAATACACCCGCAAGGCGAAGTAAGGAAAAATTATGTTATTCAAAGTTGAAATGACTGTGATACCGCCAGTTCATCTGAGCGAAGAAGAATTTAATGAAATTAAGTTGAAAGAGAAAAACTATGCAGAAGGACTTCAGGAAGCTGGCATTTGGATTCACCTATGGCGAGTGGCTGGTCAATACGCCAATGTCAGCATATTTGACGTAAATGACAACCAGCATTTACACGACGTATTAATGGGCTTACCGCTGTACCCTTTCATGAAGATGAGTGTGACACCTTTATGTCAGCACCCTTCTTCAATCAAATAAAAAACAAACAGGCAACCACTCGCTGCATCGCAGCGCGGAGACTAAGACTATGACTACTATCAATACTTTACAAACTGAACATGTTCAAACGTTACTTAAGCGTGCCGCTGGTCTAGACAACGACAAAGGCAACCCTCGCACTAAAGAAATTATGCACCGCTTGCTAACTGACGTGTTCAAGATGATTGAAGACCTCGACATTACGCAAGAAGAATTTTGGCAAGGCGTTAACTACCTGAATGAATTAGGTGCTAATGGCGAAGCCGTGCTGCTTGCGCCAGGTTTAGGTTTTGATCATTTTCTTGATGTTCGTGAAGACGCCAAAGACGCTGCCATTGGTGAGCTAGGCGGTACACCACGTACTATTGAAGGTCCGTTGTATGTTGAAGGCGCGCCGACAAGTGAAGGCGAAGCAAGAATGGATGATGGTCAGTCACCTGGCCAAGAAATGTGGCTACACGGTCAGGTTGTTGATGAAGAAGGCAACCCAATTGCAGGCGCAGTTGTTGATATCTGGCATGCCGACGTGAAAGGTGCTTACTCGCATTTTGACCCTTCTCAAACTCCGTTTAATTTACGTCGCCGCATCATTGCTGATGAGCAAGGCTGCTATCGCGCACGCAGTATTGTACCTAGCGGCTACGGTTGCCCTCCAGGTGGTTCAACGATGAAAGTGCTAGAAAGCCTTGGCCGTCATGGTAATCGCCCTGCGCACATTCACTACTTTGTAGCGAAAGACGGCTTTAAGCACCTTACTACGCAAATTAACTTAGCCGGTGATGAATACACCTATGACGATTTCGCTTTCGCAACGCGTGACGAATTGGTTGTTGAAGCAAAAAGTGTATCTGAGCCAGAGCAAGTTAAAGCCATGGGCTTCAAAGACAACTACCTTGATGTGGAATTCAACATCACATTAATGGCAACGAAGAACGACGAGAAGCAAGACAAGCATGCTCGTGCCCGTGCAACTGTGGAGCAGGCGTAAGCCTGCTACCTTCGGGAGATAAATTATGTCAGCAACATTGAATCAACTAGAACAGAAGATCCGTGGTGCCGTTGAGGCCGACGAAGAGACGGGGCATTATCGCTGTGACCGTGGGATCTTTACCGACAAAGACTTGTTTGATTTAGAAATTAAACACATCTTTGAAGGCAACTGGGTATTTTTGGCACATGAAAGCCAAATTCCCGAAATCGGTGACTATTACACTACTACAATTGGTCGCCAGCCGGTTGTTATTACGCGTAACAAAGACGGCGACCTAAATGCCATTTTAAATACGTGCTCGCACCGCGGTGCAACATTATGTCGTCGTAAACGCGGTAACAAAACGTCTTTTACTTGCCCCTTCCACGGTTGGACATTTAACAACTCGGGCAAACTTTTAAAAGCGCGTGATCAGAAGAAAGGTGGTTACCCTGAGTCGTTTAACACTGATGGCTCTCATGATCTTAAGCACATTGCACGTTTCGAATCGTATCGCGGCTTTTTGTTCGGTAGTTTGAATGCCGATGTATTACCGCTAGAGCAATATTTAGGTGAAACCACGAAGGTTATCGACAATATTGTGGATCAAGATCCAGAAGGTATCGAAGTTATTCGTGGTACTTCAACGTACACCTACGAAGGTAACTGGAAGCTAACTGCTGAAAACGGTGCTGATGGCTATCACGTTGGAACTGTTCACTGGAACTACTTATCAACGATGAGTCACCGCAACTACGAAGAAGGCGGTACAGAAGCGGTTGATGCGAAAAGCTGGTCGGGCGAGGGTGGTTTCTATTCATTTGAAAACGGTCACATGATGTTGTGGACGCGTTTAACAAATCCGGCTGCACGCCCTATTTATAGTCAACTAGAACGTCTTCAGCAGGAAGTGGGTGAAGCGCGAGCCGACACCATTGTAAATCAAACGCGTAACTTGTGTTTGTACCCTAACGTATACGTGATGGACCAATTCTCAACGCAAATTCGCGTACTTCGCCCTATTTCTGTGAATAAGACGGAAGTGTCTATTTACTGCTTTGCACCTAAGAGCGAGTCTGCTGAAAATCGTCAAAAGCGCCTTCGTCAGTACGAAGATTTCTTTAACGTATCTGGCATGGGAACACCGGACGACCTAGAAGAATTCAGAGGTTGTCAGCAAGGCTACGAAGCGCGTGATATGCGTTGGAACGATATGAGCCGCGGTGCTGCGCACTGGATGGAAGGCCCTGACGATTATGCCAAAGGTGTTGGTATGGACACAGTGGCGTCAGGTATCAAACCAGAAGATGAAGGCCTATACGTTCATCACCACAAGCATTGGGTTGAAGAAATGCTAAATGCGATTGAGCTAGAGAGAGCCAGTCATATTCCTGTTGTGCAAAAAGATTAAGAGGTGGCCGTGATGAACTATCAGGAAATTCAGGCGTTTGTATTTCGCGAAGCGCGTTTACTTGACGACCGTCAATGGGATGAGTGGCTAACGTGCTATCACCCAAAATGTGAATACTGGATGCCAGCATGGGATGACGATGATCAGTTAACTAACGATCCTCAAAAAGAAATCTCGCTCATTTATTACCCTAATCGCAATGGCTTGGAAGACAGGGTTTACCGCATCAAGACTGAGCGTTCAGGGGCGAGTATGCCAGAGCCGAGAACCACGCATCAGTGCAGTAATTTAGAAGTACTGAGCCAAGACGAGACAACAGCGGAAATCCGCTATAACTTCAACACGCTTAGCCATCGCTATCGCGAGACATCACACTTCTTCGGAACCGTGTTTTGTTCATTGGACATCAGTGGTGAAACACCAGTGATTACACGTAAGAAAGTGGTGTTGAACAATGATTACATCAACCAAGTTATTGATGTGTATCACCTGTAAAGACGGAGAATTATTATGTCTTTCAAAGTAGCTCTTAATTTCGAAGACGGCGTAACGCGCGTTATCGAATGTAATGATGGCGAGACCGTGCTCGACGCTGCCTATCGCCATCAAGTGAAACTGCCAATGGACTGCTCTGATGGTGTTTGTGGAACCTGCAAAGGTAGCTGCAAGCAAGGTACTTACGACTTAGGTGATGAATACATCGATGAAGCGTTAACCGACGATGAAGCTGCTGATGGGTTAATTCTTACCTGTCAGATGCTGCCTCAATCAGATGTGGTGGTTTCTATTCCAGCGGCCTCTTCGCTGTGTGCATCAGGCCCGCAAAGCATTACAAGCACTATTACCAGTGTAAATGCGTTGTCGGACACAACCATTGAATTAAATGTCGCTTTGTCTGAGCCACTTGATTTCTTGCCTGGTCAGTACATTAACTTGGGGCTGCCAAACTCTGATGAGACCCGTGCGTATTCATTTAGCTCTTGCCCGGGAAGCAAAGAAGCAAGCTTCCTTATTCGCAATGTGCCTAATGGCCTGATGAGTACTTACTTAAGCAAAAACGCCAATGCAGGCGACGTGCTTCCGGTAACCGGTCCACTCGGTAGTTTTTACTTGCGTGCAGTAGAGCGCCCAGTACTTATGCTAGCAGGCGGAACAGGGCTTGCACCTATTCTTTCTATGCTGGCGTCGCTTGTGCAGAACCCAACCAGTCAACCTGTGTATTTACTCTATGGTGTGACCAATGTGGATGACTTGGTGAAGCTTGAAGCCTTACAAGAATATGCCGATGCATTGGACAACTTTAGCTACGCTACAGTCGTCGTTAACCCAGATAGCGCACATGAAAAGTTGGGTTTTGTTACTGATCATATGGAAAGTGTTCCATTTGCAATAGCTGATGCAGATGCATATTTATGTGGACCTCCGCCGATGGTTGATGCCGTGCGTCAATACTTTAAAGATGCGGGTACAAACCCATATTCGTTCCACTACGAAAAATTCAACCCCAGCCAGCCCAAAGAGGAAGCCGCATGAGTTTACGCTTCGATGGGCAGGTCATTGTAGTTACTGGCGCAGCGCAAGGCATTGGCCTTCGCGTTGCACAACGAGCTGCTGCTGAGGGAGCAAAGTTGGTATTGGTTGACCGCTCAGCACATGTTCAACAGATTGCCCAGTCACTCAATGAAAACGGTGCAGATGTTATTGCTGTAGAGGCTGATTTAGAAACCTATGAAGGTGCGCTTAATGCTATGAATACGGCATCTGCGCATTTTGGGCGAATCGATAAGCTTATCAATAATGTGGGGGGGACCATTTGGGCCAAACCCTACGAGCATTATCAAGCTGACGAAATTGAAAAAGAAGTTCGTCGTTCGTTGTTCCCCACGTTGTGGTGTTGTCGCGCAGTACTACCTGCCATGTTAGACAATGGAAAAGGCGCCATAGTGAACGTGTCTTCGGTTGCTACTCGTGGTGTAAACCGCGCGCCTTATGCTGCGGCAAAAGGGGGCGTGAATGCACTGACAGTGTCACTTGCCTTTGAGTATGCGCAGCACAATATTCGTGTGAATGCCACGGCACCAGGCGGAACCGACGCGCCTCAGCGTATTATTCCGCGCAACGAGTCTACACAAAGTGAGCAGGAAAAAATTTGGTATCAGCAAATTGTCGATCAGACCATTGATACCAGTTTTATGTCTCGTTACGGCACCCTAGATGAACAAGCATCTGCCATTTTGTATTTAGCTTCAGATGAAGCCAGCTATATTACAGGAACTATTTTGCCTGTTGCAGGTGGAGATTGTGGTTAAGTAACAAAAATAGAATACCGCGTTCCCAAGCTGTGCTATTCGCAGGTGATTTCTTGCGGGTAGCACGGCAACCAATGGAGTGACTTATGCAAAATCAGCCTACTTTCATTTCTTTTCCACCATTAAAAGACTGGTCGTTGTCTGCTGCAGTAGCGGGGATCCTCGCATCAACAATGGGCTATGCAGGTCCACTGGTTATCTTGTTTCAAGTTGCAGAATCGGCGAATTTGAGCAGTGAGGTACTGACTTCTTGGATTTGGGGGATGTCTATTGCGAGCGGTTTACTATGTGGTTGGTTTAGCTTGCGCTATCGCATGCCCTTGCTTTTTGCATGGAATGCACCGGGTTCTGCCTTGCTCGTCACCTTAGTGCCGGGTATGCCGTGGAGCGATGTGATAGGCGCGTACATTATGTCTGGTGGCATTTTGTTGTTATTGGGAGTAACAGGGGCATTTGAGCGACTAGTGAACCGATTGCCTTTGGCCTTAGCTGCGGCACTGTTGGCAGGAATATTAGTTAATTTTTCTCTCGATCTCTTCTCTAAAATGACACAAGCGCCTTTACTGGGGTTGGTGATGTTCGCAGGCTATATTTTATTGCGTCACTTGCTACCGCGTTACGCCATCATGCTTACCGTTGCTATTGGGGTAGGGGTACTGGCCTTAAACTATGATTTGTCATTTCAACAAGTTGACTGGCAAATATCAACACCGCATTGGTACATGCCTAGCTTCTCACTCACCGCATTATTCAGTATTTCAATACCGCTTATGCTAGTTGCTGTGAGTGGCCAATTTATTACTGGTATCGCCATACTAAGGCAAGACAAGTATTCACCACCGTCAAATCAGATTGTTGCAGGTAGCGGGCTTATGAGTATTTTGTTTGCTCCAACGGCGTGTCATGGGGTGAATTTATCTGCAATAACCGCTGCCATTTGCACCGGCCCAGATGCCAACCCCGACCCTAAAAAACGCTATTTTGGCCCTGCTGTCGCCATGCTGTGGTACATCATGTTTGGGCTATTTAGCGCCGCGCTAGTGAGTGTGATCCAAGCGTTTCCCGCTGCGTTTATCGCAATGGTGGCCGGTATTGCACTTTTGGGGGCGCTGGAAGGGTCACTTTCTACAGCATTAAGCCAACCTACAGACCGAGAAGCGGCGTTGTGTACCTTTCTTATTACCGCATCAGATCTGATGTTACTGGGGCTATCCTCCGCCTTTTGGGGGCTAGTTATTGGCGGTAGTATCATTTTTGTTCAGCGTTACCTGACAAAATAACTTTACTCATCTTACCCTACAGTGCTTGCCTCTAAAGCAACACATCATAAGTTTACGGCTTTAATAGTTTATTTATTGAACATTCACAGGTTCCGCTTAATTTTACTTCGGCTATACAAAGCTTCTCTGTTTGTTCATAAATATCTGAATTTTTAATAATGGTGAATTAGTTTACCAATAATAAATATTTTTAAATATTAAAACTAACAACTCCCCAGTCTTATCGATACATTTTGGATTACTCAGTTTTACGCACATAAACATACACTTATGTATCTTAACCGATCAGAAATTCAACCTGCACATTACATAGCCATACCGTGAAGGTATCGGCCATTACCGATTTAGTATTGGTTTGTAATTAATCTTCACAGTAAGTTTTGCTCCTGGAAACAACTGCATAACACAAAATTAACAAAGATCAGTGACGTTAACGTCAGTTGTTTCACTTGTCACACACATGCTTGGCACATTTACAACGGAGAACTCAATGAATTCTTTAACACAAAAAACACTCACAAAGCGCATTCTTGCCTCGTCGCTATTGGCTACTATGGCTTTAGTCTCTGGCGCAGAGGCGGCAAATATAGCAGACACCGCAGTAAAATTTTCTGGCTATATAAAAGTTGACGCTATGTATACCGATTACTCAAATGGTGAAGGTATTGGTCCTTTACGTGACATTTATGTGCCGTCTTTGGTGCAAACAGGTGCTACTGACGATAATTTAGGGGGCCGTTTTGATGCACATGCGAAGCAATCTCGCTTTAGGTTCACTACCAATACTCCTGTGGACGGAGAAGACGTCATCATTGGAGTGTTTGAACTGGACTTTTTATTGACCTCAGGAGGTGATGAGCGAGTGGCCAACTCTTATACGCCACGTATGCGGCATGCCTATTTTAAGTACAACAACTGGCTTGTTGGTCAAACTTGGTCAACCATTATGGATTTAGGCGCGTTAGTTGAATCTGTAGACTTTATTGGCACAACAGACGGTGTTGCCTTTACGCGTCAGTCTCAGATTCGATATTCCAATAATGGTTTTGAAGTGGCTTTAGAAAACCCAGAGACAACAGTTGGAACTAGCGAAACCGGACGAATCACTACAGATGATAATTCTGTGCCAGATCTAATTAGCACCTATACGATGAGAACCAGTTGGGGTCACATAAAAGTGGGCGTCATCTTGCGCCAGCTTGCTTATGAGACACAAGGCGACAATTACTCGGATATAGGGCTTGCTCTATCACTTTCGTCGCGAATCAATTTCAGTAATGGCGATGATATTCGCATTCAAGCGGCAAGTGGTTCAGGCATTGGCCGTTATGTTGGTGTAAATGCTGCCAATGGTGCCTTTCTTGACGATGAAGGTAATTTTGATGCTGTCGATGCAACAGCTATTACCCTCGCATACCGACATTTGTGGACCGAGAGAGCTCGTACTAACTTTATTTTCTCTGCTTTAGACGTAGATACAGTAAGTGGCATGGTTGGCTCGCGTACAAATGATGTTTACAGCACTCGGATTAACTACATCTATAACATTACAAAGCCGTTCTCTGTTGGCTTGGAATACACCTACGCTAAGCGTGAAACTGTTGACGGTTTTGACGGCGATATGAGCCGTATTCAAGCAATGGCGAAGTACGCTTTTTAATCTTCAAACACCACACTTCGAGTAATTTACCATGATATTAAAAAATAAAATGTTCAGAAAAGTCATCCTAGCCACGAGTGTTTTGGCATCAAGCGTGTTGTCAGGGATGTCCGCATATGCAGATGAATCACCCATTAAAATCGGCGTAATGCTCCCATACAGTGGTGTGTACGCAGGATTAGGTGAGGCTGCTACTAATGGGCTGAAACAGGCACTTAGCGAAAAAGGTAATACTATTGCCGGGCGCCCTGTTGAATTAATTATAAGTGATACTGAAGCGAAGCCTGCTCGCGCTCCTGAGCTAACCTCAGCAATGACAGATAAAGACAATGCTGACTTTATCGTTGGCCCTGTTCATTCTGGCGTAGCAATGGGCATGATCAAATCGGTTAGAAAGAAAGATTCTATCATGATAATTCCTAACGCGGGGGCGAATGCCGCAACAGGCGCTTTCTGTCAGCCAAATGTATTTCGCACGTCATTTTCGTCTTGGCAAACCGCATATCCAATGGGCAATCAAGCGGTTGAAATGGGCTATGAGAAAGTGGTGACGCTTAGTTGGAATTACGGTTTTGGAAAAGAGTCGCTTGCAGCTTTTTCTGAATCTTTTGAAGCCGCAGGCGGTGAGGTAGTTAAGGAGATTTTCGTACCGTTTCCAAAAACAGAGTTTCAGTCTTACCTAACCGAAATTGCCTCGATAAAGCCTGACGCGGTGTTTGTGTTCTTTGCCGGTGGAGGTTCTGTCAAGTTTGTGAAAGATTACGATGCAATGGGACTTAAAGGCAAAATCCCACTTATTGGGTCTGGCTTTTTAACCGAAGGCACAATTGAAGCTCAAGGTGAAGCAGCTGAGGGCTTGTTGACCACACTGCACTACGCCGACACATTAGATAATTTCAAAAACAAGAAGTTCAGAGCTGAATATTTGTCATTGTATAACAAGCCTGCTGACCTTTATGCCGTGCAAGGTTATGACGCTGGACAATTGATCATTCAAGCCGTGGAGGCAACCAAGGGAAATACCGCTGATAAAGCAGCCTTAATCAAGGCAATGGAAAGTATTGAAATTGACAGCCCACGAGGCAGCTTTCATTTCTCGAAAGCTCATAACCCTATTCAAAACGTCTATTTAAGAAAGGTTGAAAACGGAGAAAACGTGGTTGTCAAAACGGCCGCAGCGAACCTAAATGACCCAGCACGTGGTTGTCGGTTATAAGTTATTGCAAGCAGGGAAGCTCGCGGGCTTCCCTTTAGAGGTATTAAAATGGAAATGTCGCTTTTCTTGGTGCAATTGCTAAACGGTATACAGTATGGGCTGTTACTGTTTTTGGTTGCATCGGGTCTCACATTAGTTTTTGGCGTCATGGGTATCTTGAACCTTGCCCATGGCTCTATGTATATGATTGGCGCCTATTTGGTGTATTACTTTACCGCTATGACGGACAGCTTTTGGCTAGCGGTGCTCATTGCTTGTAGTATCGCCATGTGCATAGGCATTATTATAGAACGCTTTCTTATAGTGCATCTATATAAACGCGATCATCTCGATCAGGTGCTGTTAACGGTTGGTTTAATCTTTATTTTTAACGCCGCTCAAAGTTTCATTTGGGGTAACGACCCACTGGGTGTTGATGTACCAGCGCTACTTTCATCGTCTATCCAAATTACCGATATTGTTCAGTATCCAGTATATCGCTTGTTCCTCTCGGCACTGTGCGTGGGTATTGCTGTCGGCATGTATTACGTTATCAATAATACCAAGCTTGGCATGATGATACGTGCTGGTGAATCCGACCGTGAAATGGTTGAGAACTTGGGGTTGAATATCGGTACATTGTTTACCGTAGTTTTCGCAGTAGGCGTTACTTTATCCGCCTTGGCCGGAATTGTTTCAGCACCAGTGGTTAGCCTAGTCCCAGGTATGGGAGAGCGCGTACTGATTTCATGCTTTGTTGTTGTGGTAATTGGAGGTATGGGATCAATAAAAGGAGCTTTTGTGGCCGCCTTATTAGTTGGCGTCGTTGATACGTTCGCGTCTGTACTATTGCCAGGCATGTCGAGCATGACAATTTACCTACTAATGGCACTTATTCTTATTTTTAAACCACAAGGGCTTTTCAAAAGTTAAGGTTTTACGATGTCTGTATTTTCTAGCAAAGCTGAAAAAGTATTTATTTTTGCATTTTTCTTCATTGCCTTGGGTATTCCCTTATTTTTCAATGAAAACACGTTTTACGTAAACAAAGTCTCAACAATGTTGATTTTGTCTATTTTTGTTATGTCTTTGGACTACTTGGTAGGGCGGACTGGCCTTATCACGCTTGGTCATGCCATGTTCTACGGCTTAGGCGGTTACTTATTTGCCATCATGGTACCCGAATTTGAAGTAGTTAACTTCTGGTTATATACCTTTTATGTCATGGTTGCCAGCAGTGCAATTGCACTTATCGTTGGCTTTATCGTGCTAAGAACCAGTGGCATTTATATGATCATGATCACTTTGGCATTGGCGCAAATGACCTTCTATTTCTTTGCAGACTCGACAGAATACGGTGGCTTAGACGGACTATTTATTTACCAAAAACCCGAAACAAGTATTTTTGGTCTCAATTTTCTAGATTTAGATAACGAAAACCACTTTTACTACCTGTGCTTGCTATCGCTATTTAACTGCTATGTATTTTGCAAAGTGAGTTTACATTCACGTTTTGGGCGCGTGATTGACGCAATAAAGGAAAATCCTGAGCGTGCAACAGCACTTGGATATAACATCTTTCATTTCCGTCTGGTGTCGTACGTATTGTCCTCGTCACTAGCCGCTTATGCAGGATATTTGTTTTCGCTTCAATACGGTTTTGTTAATCCAACCATGATGAGTTGGGAAGTCTCTGCTTCTGCATTGGTGATGGCTATTCTAGGTGGTCTAGGCACTATCTTCGGTGCAATTCTTGGCGTGTTCGTGTACGAAAGCTTGCACTATGGAATCGAACATATGACTCAGTACTGGATGTTCTGGATGGGGTCGCTAATCATCTTATTGGTACTGTTACTTAAAAGCGGTATCGCTGGGTTAATTGAGCAGTTGGTTGTGGGGAAACGCAAATGAGTGGATGTATCTTACAAGCTGAGAATCTCTCAAAACATTGGGGCGGGCTGAAAGCGCTAAACGAATTTAATATTAAGTTTTACGACAAGTCGTTGCATAGCATTGTAGGCCCTAATGGTGCGGGGAAAAGCACCATGTTGAACATTCTCTGTGGTATGTACCCAGCGACGAAGGGAATCATTCTGTATCGCGGTGAAAATATTACGGGGCTTAAAAGTTACCAGTTTTGCCGAAAAGGGATTGGGCGAAGCTTCCAGAAAACCAATATATTCAAAGACGGTACATGCATAGAAAACTGCTGTATTGCAGCGCAACAACGCGTTGGGAGCAGCTTTAATATGTTTAAGTCGAAGCATTCAAGTCAGCGCGTAACTGCGATTGCTAGAGATGCGCTTACACAGGTGGGGCTGGACATGCAAGCCAATACTAAAGCCAGTGCCATTAGCTACGGCGAACAACGACAGCTTGAAATTGCCATGGTTTTGGCGACTAAGCCTAAAGTCTTATTACTTGATGAGCCAATGGCAGGGATGGGCCATGAAGAGTCGCTAACTATCATTGACTTGCTTAAGTCACTAAAAAAGCGTTACTGCATTGTGCTGGTAGAACACGACATGGACGCGGTTTTTGAACTATCAGACTTAATGACTGTGATGGTGGACGGTAAGCATTTAATCACCGACGTGGTAGATAACATTCGAGCAAACCCATTAGTACAAGAAGCTTATCTGGGTAACGATGACGAGGTATTTTAACGTGACAGACAATATTCTAGAAGTTAAAGGAATTCATACATTATATGGGGAAAGCCATATTCTGCACGGGGTATCTTTCGCTATCAAAAAAGGACAAACCGTTAGTATTATGGGGCGTAACGGCATGGGTAAGTCCACGACACTAAAATCTATTTTAGGTATTGTAAGGCCTCGTAGTGGTGACGTGTTGTACAAAGGCAAGGAAATTAACTCTTTGCCCACATGGAAGCGAATGCGCAACGACATCGCTTACGTGCCTGAAGGGCGGGGCATGTTTCACAACTTAACGGTGAAAGAGCACTTGCAGATGGTTGCGCGCAAAAACTCTCGAGGTGAAGCGCATTGGACTTATGCTAAGGTACTTGATGTTTTTCCCCGCTTGAAAGAACGCTTGTTCAATAAAGGTACTCAACTCTCTGGTGGAGAGCAACAAATGCTAGCCATAGGTAGGGCGCTGTTAACCAACCCGGATTTGCTTATACTCGATGAGGCTACTGAGGGGCTAGCACCGCTTATTCGCAAGGAAATTTGGGACGTTATTCGCAAAATTAAAGAAACCGGTGTGTCGACCATTCTTGTGGATAAAAACATTAAAGTATTACAAACTCTGTGTGATCAGCACATTCTTATTGTGAAAGGAAAAGTGCAATTTAATGGCGACTCAAGAGCCCTTGAGGAAAATCGCGATTTTATTGAAACTAGCCTTGCTGTTTGAACACGCTTTAATACAGTGGGCGCTAGGGAAGCAAGTCGCTAACTTGGATGAACAGGAAACAAAATAATGGACGATGACAAAGCAATTGCTCCCCGAAAAGGCATTGGGTCTCTTGAATTGGGGCTAGAGGTACTCGAGTTAATCTCTGAGCATGATAGCCCTATTTCGCTCACAAAATTGTCTGAAAGGGCAAAAATAAGCCCCAGCCGCCTTCACAAGTATCTAATTAGTTTAACCAAGCTTGGCTATGTCTCGCAGTTAGACAACGCCAAATATATGCTTTCAAATAGCAGTATCCGGTTGGGGCTTTCTGCACTAAAACATTCAAACCCCGTTCAAGTGGCATTTGAGTATGCAGATAAACTTCATCAGGAATTAGATAAAACCATCACTGTTACGATCTGGAATGGCAATGTACCAGTGGTGATAAAGTGGTTAGATTCAAGCCACTTTTTAGCAGTTAATATTCGTTTAGGCTCAGAGCTGTCACCATTTACATCAGCAGCAGGGCGTATTTTTTTGGGTATACGGATTTAATGGTTGATGGGGCACCTTCACCCCATCAATCTGATACCACCCTCAGATGGTTGATAGATCGACTCCGTAGTTGAGTTCCTCTGCGAAGTCCGGCAGTCCGTAACCGATG
>Ga0209712_10001679_pt1 | contig 18707 bp, 17 predicted proteins | sample ArcOceMetagenome_FD_187443 | JGI IMG/M metagenome (GOLD analysis project Ga0209712, IMG submission 187443) | Marine eukaryotic phytoplankton communities from Arctic Ocean - Arctic Ocean - Greenland ARC118M Metagenome (SPAdes) (version 2) | ecosystem: Environmental > Aquatic > Marine > Oceanic...
TTGCTTTACAACCCCCAAAGAGACTTACCTATTCATTTAGAAGTTGACCCTACATCTTGGGTTGTATCCTTATTAATTTCTATTAAAAAATTTCACGGATTATTTTCGCATGAAGCAAATTATATCACATTCTTAAGCCAAGATAATCAGGATAAAAAATATTATAAAGACGGACATATCTCTCCCTCTATGGCCATCGTTTTAAATCAACTTATTAATTACAATTTAAACTCCACCATCAAGTCTTTATATTTTAAAGGCAAAGCGTATGAGTTATTGAGCTTGTATTTTAATAGAGGTGAGGAAGCCAACATTGAGCAGTGTCCTTTTTTGGTCGATGACTCCAATGTGGTAAAAATCAGGAAAGCAAAAGACATTATCATCAACCGTCTTTCGGAGCCGCCAACCTTAACGGCCTTAGCGGTAGAAATTGATTTAAGCCTCAAGAAACTCAAAGAAGGGTTTAAGCAAATTTATGGCACGACGGTCTATGGATTTTTGTTTGATTACAAAATGGAACTCGCTCGAAAATTATTAGAATCAGGCGCTCACAATGTCAATGAAGTGGGGCTTAAAGTCGGCTATAGCACCGCCAGTCATTTTATTTCAGCATTTAAAAAACAATACGGGACTACTCCCAAAAAATACATTCAATCTCTTAATTAACCAATATGAAAGGCGTTTTACTAGTGAACCTTGGGTCTCCAGACAGTCCCACCCCAAAAGATGTAAAAAAATATTTAGGCGAATTTTTGATGGACGAGCGCGTGATCGATGTCCCTTTGTGGGCGCGAACGCTTTTAGTCAAAGGCATCATCTTAAATACTCGACCTAAAATTTCGGCAAAAGCGTATAAAAAAATATGGTGGGAAGAAGGTTCTCCGCTCATCGTTTTATCAGAACGTTTAGAAAATAAATTAAAACAAGAAGTCGAATTGCCCACAGCCCTTGCGATGCGCTATGGTAAGATGACCATTAAAAATGGACTTCAAAAACTAGTCGATCAAGGGGTCGATGAGGTTTTAATCATTCCATTATATCCACAATTTGCGATGGCAACGACTGAAACAATTTTGGTGCTTGCCAAGGAATTAAGAGATGCGCACTTTCCGCAATTGACGCTCTCTGACTTGCCACCATTCTACAACAATCCAGAGTATATTAAAGTCCTTTCAAACACGATTAAGGAATCTTTAAAAGGAAAAACATACGAACATTTATTATTTTCCTACCACGGAATTCCAGAACGTCATATTCGTAAAAGTGACATCACCAAGTCACATTGTAAGATTGACAAATCGTGTTGTGTGACACCCTCTGAAGCACATGCATATTGCTATAAACATCAGTGTCTCGAAGTTACCCGTTTGGTGGGAGAAGAATTAGGACTTGAAGATGCCGTGTATTCAACCTCGTTTCAATCGCGTTTAGGGTTTGATCCATGGTTGCAACCTTACACTGATCGAACGATTGAACGTTTAGGGAAAGAAGGTACAAAATCGATGGCGATCGCAACTCCCGCTTTTGTGAGTGATTGCCTTGAAACGCTTGAAGAAATTGCGATGGAAGGGGAGGAGATTTTCCATGAAGTTGGAGGAAAAGATTTCACAACGATTCCTTGTTTGAATGACGATCCGGCTTGGGTATCGCTTCTTGCGAAATGGGTTACAGAATGGTCTTCAAAATAATTTAAACTGAATGATCAAATCCACCTCACAATACTTTGGTACTGAAACCATCGGTAAACTATTAATCAAACAGGCGGTTCCGGCATCGATTGGAATTTTAGTCATGTCGCTTAATATTTTAGTGGATACTATTTTTGTGGGTCATTGGATTGGTTCGCAAGCCATTGCAGCCATTAATGTGGTGCTGCCTGTTTCGTTTTTTATTGCCGCTTTAGGGATGTCCATTGGGATCGGAGGTTCTTCCATTATTTCGAGAGCCCTCGGCGCTAAAGAGGTTCCAAAAGCTTTTAAAACATTTGGGAATCAAATTACGATGACCCTGCTGTTGACGGTACTACTTGTGTTTTTTGGATTGTATTATATCGACGGGATTATACCTGCGTTTGGTGGCAAGGGGACCATTTTTGAACCTGCAAAAATATACTATCGTATTGTACTTTACGGCGTTCCTTGTCTAGCACTTTCTATGATGGGGAATACCGTGATTAGAGCGGAAGGGAAACCTAAATTTGCGATGTATGCCATGATGATTCCATCGGTGTCAAACTTATTAATGGATGTTCTTTTTATAAACGTTATGGATTTGGGGATGATGGGTGCTGCATGGGCGACGACAGGTTCCTATGTACTTTGTTTTGCATTTATTTTTTGGTTTTTCATTTCTAAGAATTCTGAAATGAAAATTTCATGGCCGCATTTTAAATTGCAAAAATCGATTGTGTCTGAAATTAGTAATTTAGGATTGGTGACACTTTCACGTCAAGCCATTGTAAGTGTGACGTATCTGTTGATGAACAATATTTTATTTGATTTTGGAGGTGAAACTTCGGTGACCTCTTATGCAATCGTCTCCAGAATGTTGATGTTTGCATTGTTTCCAATTTTTGGAATTACACAAGGGTTTGTGCCCATTGCGGGTTATAACTACGGGGCACATAATTATGACCGAGTCAAACAAACCATTCGAATTGCGATTATATATGCCATGGCAATGGCGTCTGTTATTTTTGTACTGTTAATTGGATTTCCAGAGCTGATTACGCGGATGTTTACAACGGATCCTTTGGTGATTGAAAAAACACCTACAGCAATGCGTTGGGTTTTTGCAGCCACTCCCATTATAGCAATTCAACTGATTGGGTCGGCCTATTTTCAGGCCGTAGGGAAAGCGGTTCCTGCGCTTTTACTGACCCTGTCTCGACAAGGATTTTTCTTTATTCCTCTTATTTTTATACTACCTTTATGGTATGGCGAACTCGGAGTTTGGATGGCGTTTCCAGTTTCAGATGTACTTTCTACTCTAGTCACCGCCGTTATTTTATATAAAGAAGTCAAGACGAAATTAATCTCAAAAACATAATTATGGATTTTTACAACTACATTAAATCGCTTCATTTGATTTTTGTAATCACATGGTTTGCAGGATTGTTTTATATCCCTCGCATTTTTATATACCATATTGAAGCGTCTCAAAAAGCATCTCCAGAAAAAGAAATATTAGCGACTCAATTAAAAATAATGGCCAAACGCTTGTGGTATATTATTACTTGGCCCTCTGCGATTCTGGCGATTCTATTTGGAATCTGGCTTTTAGCCTTAGCACCTTACTGGTTCGAGCAGTCTTGGATGCATGCAAAGTTAGGGTTTGTAGTGCTTCTTATTATGTATCATATCAAAACCCATCTTATTTTTAAGCAGCTTCAAAACGATCAAATTAACTATACTTCCAATTTCATGCGCATTTGGAATGAAGGTGCGACACTCATTCTTTTTGCAGTGGTGTTTTTAGTGTTATTAAAAAGTACGCTTAATATGGCTTATGGAATGTTGGGGCTAGTTGGGCTCGCAATTCTTTTGATATTGGGTATTAAATTATACAAACGCACACGTTCCGAGTAATCATTATGTCTTGGACTCGTTTTTTTTTCTATATTTAACAAAAGTCTATTTTTATGGCAAAACGTAAGTTGTCTTTAAGCTCTCGTATTTTTATTTATATGATCATGTTGGTCGTACTCGCATCTATCCTTATTGCAGGGGTGACCATCTATCAATATAGTGAGCAGTCTCAGGATTACCACCGTTTGCGGTTGGAGCGAAAGGAGGCTCAGCTTATTTCGAGTATCAATTATGTTTTAAAAGAAACGACTTGGGAGGTCAAAACAGAGAATTTGCCCCTAATTTTTAAAGATAAAATATACGAGATTGCGAACATACACAACGTCAATTTCAACCTCTACGATTTAAAGGGTGACTTGATTAAAATGTCGAAACCTAATTTTGAAAACAATACGATTGAGACCCAGTTGTCCATCGATATTTTAGACAAGCTCAATCAAAGTGTGTCCAAACGTTTTGTTGAAAAAATCAAACGCTTTGGAGAGGACTATCGCTCTTCGTATATGATATTTACAGATAACAACGCTAAACCGTTGGGTGTACTGAATGTGCCTTATTTTGATGACGATTCTTTAAATTATGGAGAGCTGAAAGCGTTTTTAATTCGATTGAGTTATGCGTATATCATCATGATTTTAGTCGCTATAGCCTTCGCGTATTTTGTATCTAAATACATTACAAAATCACTTAAAACAATTCGAGAAAAAATGAAGGGTACCCGTTTACAGAAGCGCAACCAAAAAATTGAGCTCAAAGGGGCGAGCTTAGAAGTTTCTGCTTTGGTAGAATCTTATAACAGTATGATTGATGAATTGGAAGACAGTGTCAAAAAACTAGCCACAAGCGAACGAGAACAGGCTTGGCGTGAAATGGCAAAACAAGTGGCTCATGAAATCAAAAACCCATTGACACCCATGCGTTTAAGTGTGCAAAGCTTTCAGCATAGATTTGACCCACAAGACCCCGACATTCACAAAAAATTAGATGAATATACAAAAACCTTGATCCAACAAATAGATACGATGAGTTCTATTGCGTCGGCTTTTTCTGATTTTGCTAAAATGCCTGCTCAAAAACTTGAATTTTTAAATGTGGTGGAAGTTGTGGAGTTATCCCTAGATATTTTTCCGGTAAGTGACATTAAATTCATTTCAAATGAACCTGAAATTATTGCTAATTTTGACCGTTCTCAACTGATTCGAATTATTACGAATTTAGTAAAGAATGCAGTTCAATCCATTCCGGAGGGCCGTGCGCCTCAAATTAGTGTCCACCTATTTTCTGACGACACGGACGTTGTGATCAAAGTAAAAGACAATGGTGCCGGGATTACTAAAGCAATTGAAGACCGAATTTTTGAGCCGAAGTTCACCACCAAAACAAGTGGTATGGGGCTGGGCTTGCCAATGATAAAAAACATGATTGATACGTATAACGGTAGTATTCACTTTTCTTCTATTATAGATGAGGGAAGTCAATTTACGGTGCGTTTTCCTAAACATTTCACAGATGAGTTATAACACGATTTTAAGCGATTTCAGCGATGGAATCACCACCATTACTATCAACAGACCCACAAAATTAAATGCTTTAAACAGCGCTACTATTTATGAATTGCACACGGCTTTTAAGGCTGCGGAAGCTAATTCTGACACCAAAGTCATCATCATTACGGGCAGTGGCGAAAAGGCGTTTGTAGCTGGTGCGGACATCAGTGAGTTTGCTGACTTTGATGGAGAAGAAGGACGTGCATTGTCCAAAGAAGGGCAGGATTTATTGTTTGATGTCGTTGAAAATTTAAGAACGCCAGTAATTGCGGCGGTCAATGGATTTGCGCTTGGTGGTGGATTGGAATTAGCTATGTCTGCACACTTCCGATTGGCCAGTACAAATGCGCGTATGGGCTTGCCAGAAGTGTCTTTAGGATTGATCCCTGGTTATGGCGGAACACAACGCTTGGCGCAGCTCGTAGGGAAGGGGCGTGCCATGGAATTGATTATGACGGCGAGTATGATTGATGCCGAAAAAGCCCTTGCTTATGGTTTGGTGAATTATGTGGTTCCCCAAGAGCAGTTATTGCCAAAGTGTTATGCGTTAGCAGAAAAAATAAAATCCAATTCTTCCTTAGCGATTAGTGCTGCTATTAAAGCGGTCAATGCGAATTATACGGATGGCGTGAATGGTTATGAGGTCGAAATTTCTGAATTTGGAAAGTGTTTTGAAACCGAAGATTTTGAAGAGGGAACGACTGCTTTTTTAGAAAAACGTAAGTCTAAGTTTCCAGGGAAGTAACTCAAGAATACAAAAACTAAAGAAATGGATACATATAAAAATGTCACAAACTTCGATGAACTGATCGAAGCTGAACATGGAAAAGCTGGATCTGAATCCAGAAAGAAATATGAAGAAAATGTACAGATGTTTATTAAATCTGAAACACTAAAAAACCTTGAATAAAAAAAGCCCAAACTGACGTTTGAGCTTTTAGTTTTATAGAATCAAGACTTTCTTAATCCGCTAAGATGATAATTTTATTAGCGTTCATTTCAATTGCACCAGAGTCAATGGCAAACCAATAGGCTTTTCCTTTTTGCTCAAACTGTGTTTTGTTAGAATCATCGAGAGTAATATCTCCTGCGATTTTCACATGTCCTTCTTTAAGGATGGACACAATGGCGGCGTGATTATTTAGCATTTCAAAATCACCATTCACACCAGGGACAGAGACACTGTCTACATCGCCTTTGAATATGGTTGCTTCTGGAGTTACAATTTCTAAATACATAGTTTATTTTTTAGGCTTCAGCTAACATTTTGTCACCTGCTTCAATCGCTTCTTCAATGGTTCCTTTTAGGTTAAATGCTGCTTCTGGAAGGCGATCTAATTCACCATCCATAATCATATTAAATCCTTTGATGGTTTCTTTAATATCAACCAACACACCTTTTAAGCCTGTAAATTGTTCAGCCACGTGAAACGGTTGAGATAAGAAACGTTGTACACGACGTGCGCGTCCAACAGCCAATTTATCTTCTTCTGATAGTTCTTCCATTCCAAGAATCGCGATGATATCTTGTAATTCTTTATAGCGTTGTAAAAGTTCTTTTACACGTTGTGCACAGTCATAATGCTCATCTCCTAAAATATCTGCTGTCAAAATTCTTGATGTAGAATCTAATGGATCTACCGCTGGGTAAATTCCAAGTTCAGCAATTTTACGAGACAATACGGTTGTTGCATCTAAGTGAGCAAAGGTTGTTGCTGGTGCAGGATCTGTTAAATCATCTGCAGGTACGTAAACCGCTTGTACAGATGTAATGGATCCTCTTTTTGTAGATGTAATACGTTCTTGCATCGCACCCATTTCGGTTGCTAATGTTGGTTGGTATCCTACGGCAGAAGGCATACGTCCTAGAAGTGCGGACACTTCTGAACCTGCTTGTGTGAATCGGAAAATATTATCCACAAAGAATAATACATCTTTTCCTTGAGCTTCTCCAGCACCATCACGAAAGTATTCTGCTATTGTCAATCCAGATAAAGCAACACGTGCACGTGCTCCTGGTGGCTCATTCATTTGTCCAAAGACAAAGGTTGCTTTGGATTCTTTCATGATTGATTTATCAACCTTTTGAAGATCCCATCCGCCTTCTTCCATGGAGTGCATAAAATCATCTCCATATTTTATAATACCAGATTCGAGCATTTCACGAAGTAAATCATTTCCTTCACGTGTACGCTCTCCAACGCCGGCAAATACCGAAAGACCTCCATGGCCTTTGGCGATATTATTAATTAATTCTTGTATCAATACGGTTTTACCGACACCAGCACCACCAAATAATCCAATTTTACCTCCTTTTGCATAAGGCTCAATTAAATCGATGACTTTGATTCCTGTAAATAAAACTTCAGTAGAAGTCGAAAGCTCTTCAAATTTTGGTGCTTGTCTGTGAATTGGTAATCCAGCAGCGCCTGCTTTTGGTAAGTTCCCTAAACCGTCAATGGCATCTCCAATAACATTAAATAAACGACCGTAAACGTCTTCTCCAACAGGCACCTGAATTGGTGCACCAGTGGCGTTGACTTCAGTTCCACGACTCAATCCATCTGAAGAATCCATAGCGATTGTTCGCACTGAATTTTCACCAATGTGAGATTGAACTTCAAGAACCAAAATAGACCCATCAGGTCTGTTGATTTCTAAGGAATCGTAAATTTTTGGAAGATCTGCTCCAGATGCGAATTCGACATCGATCACTGGACCTACAATTTGAGAAACTTTACCTGTAACTTTTGACATTACTTTTATGATTTTAATTTTTTAGCTAAAATGATGCGAAAAACATTGGTTTTCGCGCTGCAAAGATAGGAGATTTAATTTAAACTAAAAGTTGTTTTTGAAGCTTTTTTATGCATAAAAAAACGCCTTCATCCGAAGGTTCGGAATGAAGGCGTTTTTAATGTTTTGTTTGTTTATTTATGGCAACATAGGGGAGTAATTAGTTGGATAGGTTCCTATATCCGCTAGGTTTCCAGAAGCTTCAAAATTAGAACCATAAGTTGCATCAGCTGCTCTTAAATAGCAATTTGCTAAAGCGGCATAACCACGTGCTGTCATATGAACCCCGTCTAAACTAATAGCACCACCAGTGACTAAGTTTGCTGTCAATACGAAGTCTCCTTCAGACCATCCTGTTGAAGTTGCTTGGTCTAAAATCATTTTTAGATCTACCATTCCCAGTCCAGCACCAGTTCTAACAGTTTCAATAGACATATTATAAGCGTCTGTTGCTGTTTGTATGTTAGTGATTTCTTGAGGTGTTAAAACGTACTCATCTCCCATAGGGACGGCGACTCCAGTTCCTAAAGGAATCAAGGTCGAAGCCGTAAGTAAAACCAAATCCGCTGAAGTTGCTTGTCTCATGCTTACTAATGCAGGATTAATAGCTGTTAAGTCCGTAAGGTATTCATCCATGATTACAAGAGCATTACCTTCACCTTCAGCAAAAGTAATTTTCCTTAATGCCATTTCAGCTTCAGCCAATTCTAGAGATGTTAAATCGGTTTGTGGTGGAAAGAAATAACCAAGCTGAGCTGGATTTGTTGAAAGAAAGGCTAATGTAGCATCCAGTCCTGCGTTATAAGCACCATATCCAGTATTCAAAGCACCAGTTGTGGCAGCATCCAAAGGAACTGGGTTATGAGGTACAGTATTAAAGAACGGCACTTTAGTGACGTCAGGAACGTTTGTGACAACGCCTTTAGCACCATTTGCTGTTAATTGAGAAACCATCAATCCAAAGATCTGACCAAATGCAGCAGGATCTGTAATATCGTTGCCTCCATAAGATGCAACATCAGGATTTCCTGTTTGATCAACTCCAGTACCGCCAGAAAGAGCATAACTTAAAACGTCATTTCCACCCATTAACGAAAGTGTGAAAAATGATGGGTTTTGAGCTAAGGCGTCTCCCAATACAGTAGCGTTTGGACTTGAAGCCATTCTTGCAAAATAAGGGTTAGCCAATCCTAATGGAACTCCAGCAAGATTTCCGTATCCAGGAGCCAATAAGTGAAAACTTTTTGCACCCGGTACGCCCATGTTATTAAAAGGGCCGGTTAATACAATACCCGCTTCTGTTGTTGGAGTTGCACCTAAACGTTCAGGTGTAGCTCCGTTAAAGAATAATCTTGGTTCTGCTATTTGAGTTCCTCCTAAGAGCAATCCACCAATATTATCACTTACCAAAGGTTGAGTGAATGCTCCACCTCCTGCTTTAGCAAATTCTTTTGATAAGATATTCGGGTACGAATTTTCTTGTCCTGCTTTAAATACCGCTCCGTCTGTATATCCAGCCGTAAATGAAGGGCCTACAGCGACATAATTAGATAAATCTAAGTCCCCAGCAGTTAATGCTACTGGTGTCTCTGTTTCGACGAATACTCCGTTATCTTTAAGAACGTCTTCTACGTCATTACAGGCCGTAAATCCAAGAACTACCGTACTAAGTAATAAATATTTAATATGTTTCATAATTTTGATTATTAGTTGTTAATAGTCCATGATAAGAAATAAATCGATCCAATGTTTCCAGTTCCGAATGCCGTATTGTATTCAGTTCCTAATAAATTGGTAGCACCTGCTTTGAACGTTGACTTTATGCTTGGTACAGAGTAGTTGATTTGTGCATCCACTGTATGAAATTCTTCTACGACACCATTTCCAAAAGAAGCTTCCCAGAAATAATCATCACTAAATCTGTAAGAAACGTTAAATCCAAAGTTTTCAAATAAAGCTGTATTTCCAAAAGAGGCCTTGAATTTGTGTTCTGGTGTATTAAAGTTGGTATTGAAATCAGGAAAGTTTTTATCTTCATCCAATTTAGCATAGGTATAACTACCGCTTAAATCGAAATCACTAAACACTTTTGTTGACAATCCAATAGAAGCACCATAAGATTTAATCTCTGCTCTTGAGTTTGTATACGCACTGTAGGCTGTATAATCGCCATTGGCAATAGAAGCAACTGAAAGTCCGCCGTCTCCTGCAACACCATATAAAGGTGCTACTACAATTTCTGTAGAGATAAAGTCCTTGTATGTATTATGGTAAGCACTGAAATCAACAATTAAATTGTCAAATTTCCCACGGTACCCTACTTCGAAAGCTGTTACTTGTTCTGGTTTTACGACATCTGGATTTGCAACTACTAAATCAGCTGGATTTCCAGTGACTCCTAACATCCCTACTGAACTCGCAGTATAAGAACTGTTATAAGCAGCAGATCCGGTTTGTGTGATCGTACTAGGTTGTCCAAAAGCAGCTTGTCCTGTTTGAGAAACATCAAATACATTTGAATAACGCTCCAAGTTGTTTGGTGCAGACCCTACAAGTAAGGCACGCCCCGCATCAAGACCAATAAATAAATCCTGTGTTGTAGGATTTCTAAAACCTGTTTGTGCAGAGGCTCTAAAGTTGTGGTTTCTGTTGACAGTTACACCAGCAGAAAATCTAGGTGAAAAGAAGCCATCGAAAAATTCTGATTTGTCATAACGCACAGATCCTGTTAATTTTAGTTTAAGGGCTTGACTCAATTCAAGTTCTTTTTGAACTTGTGTATAAGCTCCAAATTCAGAGTAGTTAATAGCACCGTCATAATCTGTATAAATAGTTCCTGAAGAATTTAAGCTGTATTGTCTAAATGACCCACCAACTTGAATGTCAACAACATCAGTTAAATGCGCAAAATTATAGTTACCATCTGCATGGTAGTATTTAGATGCATCTTGAAATTTAGACCCTGTAGTTAGGTCAGGATCGTTAATGCTTGTATTGTAAGCATTTTGAAACCCAGCAGACCCTGGTAAAAAGCGACCGGTATCGGCAACAGCTCTTGCGTTGGCATGTGCTTGTGCATCTGTAGCACCGCCTAAAGTAGACTGTACATACGTTCCTGCATATTCACCAAACCATGTTTGATCGTCTTTCCATGCTCTGTTGATGTTAATCCCCGTAAAGACCATGTCATAAGAATCTCCAGCGTCATCCGAAACAACATATCCTCTTACATAGAAGTTATCGTTCTTAACTTCTAATTTATGCTGTTCTTGAAAAAAGTTGTTAATCGCATATCGGTTGATTCCTTGGTATATTGTAGAACCTGTTCCCACTTTTCCAATGTATGAGATTTCAAAGTCATTTTCAAAAGGTCTGTAATAAAGACCCCAGTCAGCTTTGATACTTTCTGCATTGTAATTTGTCAAATCTCTTTCGTTGTAACCTGTTCTACTCACGGCTACGTTTGGCACTAAAGCATTAGCGCCTGCAGGCAATACACCTAAAGCTTCTAGTGCTACAGCAACTTCTTTAATCCCTGTAGAGACTTCATCGCCATAAACATTAATACCGTTGTAATTTAAGTTGGTTGCTCTTGTGCCACCAATCATATCACTATCAACTTCGCTTGTTGCAGCCCAGTCGGTTCCTTTCAGCCATCCAAAGTTAACTTTGGCAGCAAACTTGTTGCTAAATTTATGAGCCATTCGGATTCCGAAATCGGTGTAAGTGTTATCGCCAGCGGCTTCTTGAGAAGTGATTCCTCTTTTTAAGCTTGTACTGATTCCATCAGTATCGAAAGGATTTTTACTGGTCATAAATAAGACACCGTTAAAAGCATTTGCTCCATAAAGTGCAGAAGATGCTCCAGGTAGTAATTCTACGCTTTGTACATCGGTTTCAATCATCCCCACTAAGTTTCCGATTGGGAAGTTAAGTGCTGGAGTTGAATTGTCCATGCCATCAACGAGTTGCATAAAACGATTGTTTGCAAAGGTTGCAAATCCACGTGTGTTTACAGATTTAAATGTTAAACTGTTGGTGTTCACATCTACGCCTTTTAAGTTTTCTAAACCACCGTAAAAATCAGCAGATGCAGAAGTCTTAATATCTTTAATCCCAAAACGCTCCACTGTTACAGGGGATTCAAAAATACGTTCTGGAGTTCGAGATGCAGAAACAATAACTTCATCAAGGAAACTTCCTTCATTTAAAGTGATTGCTAATGTTTCATTGTTTTTTGTGATTTCTTGTGAAAGTGTTTCAAAACCTACACTACTCACTTGAATTGAGAAAGGAGGATTCTGGCTAACGGTTAACGTAAAGTTACCATCAAAGTCAGTAACGACTCCTGTAGAAGTTCCAACTACAATAATGTTGGCACCTGGTAATGGTAATCCACTGGCATCGTTGACAGTTCCTTTCACTGTTGTTTGTGCAAAAGATGCAACACAGAAAAGTAAGACAAAAGTCTTTAAAATTGTTTTCATAAATTAAATTGTTTAAAATCTTAAATGGTTATAGTAATATCAAATTTAGGTATAAATATTAAACAATTCTTAAATTTCTATACAAATATTATTAATCACACTCTTGGGTATTCTCTATACAGATCTCTTTTAGATTATATTTATCTGAAAACCAATAACTTAACAAACCATCTTGATGGTTACGCTCAACTTTCATGATATAATTCTGTGGAGAGGTTATTCTTAATCCTTTAAATGACTTTAATTTCAACTACATAAAAAATGTAAAGTATTTTTGTCATTATGTAAAAAATACTTTACATTTGATGAAAATTAAAATATATATAATATGAATTATTTATTTAATAATAAGTTTAAAAAAATTAGTGGTTGGGTGTTTTATTTATCGTTACCTGTCGGATTATTTTTGATGTTAACAGAAAGAATACAAGACATTTTTGTTGTTAAGGTTTTTTCAATTTTCTCACATGAATGGGTTGGGTCAGAACCAACAGGTTTTGGGTGGATAGAAAATGGTTTAGGTGACGAAGTTTTTACTTTATTGATTATTATCTCCGGATTAGTAAATTCTTTTTGTAGAGAAAAAATAGAAGACGAATTAATTTCAAGAATTAGATTAGAAAGTTTGTCCTTATCTCTTTTTATTAGTTTTGGTTTAATAATTGTGTCTACTTTTTTAGTGTATAGTATTAACTATATGTATGTATTAATATCCAATTTATTTTTAATAATTCTGTTATTTAATTTAATATTTAAATTCAGACTGTCCAAACACTATAACTCATGAAAAACAATTTAAAGTTATATCGAACAAAATCTGGATATACACAAGAAGATATTTCAAAAAAAATAGGAGTTTCTAGACAAACAATTAATTCCATTGAAAACAACAGATTTCATCCTTCAATACTATTGTGTTTGAAACTTTCTAAAGAATTAGAATGTAAAGTAGATGATTTATTTAGTTTAGAATAAATACCTCAACATTACTCCACTGTCACAGACTTCGCAAGATTTCTGGGTTGATCTACATTTCTGTCCAACATCACAGCAATATGGTATGATAATAATTGTAAAGGAATGGTCGTCAGAAGTGGAGAAAGTAATTCTAAAGTTTCAGGAACTTCAATCACATGGTCTGCAATATCTCTAACTTGTGTGTCTCCTTTAGTGACGACGGCAATAATTTCACTAAGCATGCTGTTAGCGACTTATAATATTGATTGTAAGCAGGTTAAGAGTAAGGCTAATCAATCTATACGGTTATCCTTACCCTCCAAGTAATTCGTGAACAGGACGAATATAAATTGTTTAAATTTTATGTTTTAAATTCGGTAGGTAAAAGAGTCTTTACCCGAATGAAATAACTCTTTCAAAATTATTAAAATTATGTCAGAAATTTAAGACCAGTTTCCAAGAATTACATTCTATCCCGGAGAATATTTTAAGAATTAATTTGGTACAAATCAATATATGATTTGTACAAGACGAATAATTAACTTAACTTGTAATTTAAAAGTTATAAAACTGAAATTCCTATTCTAATGAAAACAAAATTACTTTTTATATTATTCTCTTTAACTGTATGGTTTAGTTTTTCACAAATCCCAAATTATTTGCCTCAAAACGGTTTAGTAGCTTGGTATCCATTTAACAATAACTACAATGATGAAAGTGGAAATGGAAACGATGGATCTTCGTCAGGAACTATTACATTTATAGATGACAGGGAATCAAATAGTTTATCATCAGTACAGTTAGGAAGTGGTAGTGTTCTCTTACCACAAGTTGTTTTTCCATACACACGTGAAGAAACCTTCTCTATTTCTTTTTGGTTTACACATTCCTCAACGAGTAATGCACGATTGATGTCTACAGAATGTCCTGAAGGTAATTTTAGAATTACTAATAATTCGTCAGTATCTGGAGGGTTCTCTATACAATACGGAGACTACCAAAACCTTTCTTTAAGTAGTCCTACGGAATGGAATCATGTGGCTTATGTTTACAATAGCAGAAATGAAGAAGTTTATTTAAATGGAGTACTTGAAGTTACTAACTATGATTCAGTCACACAAGCCATAAGTTACTGTCATCCATTAACTTTGGGGGCAAAAGCATCAAATATAAATAATGATAGATGGAATGGGGAAATTGATGATATTGGTTTTTGGAATAGACCATTAACCTCACAAGAAGTCTCTCAATTGTATTCTGGTAATACCTTAGGAACAAATATATTTGTGAATTCAGACAGTGAATTTAAATTAGTTCCCAACCCTACCATTGGTGTTTTTAAGATTGAATCAAAAACCCCTATTACTAAGGTTGAAATTTATTCTATTTCGGGTAAAAAGGTAAATGAAGTAGATTCAGGTTTTGAAACCATCTCAACGGATAATTTATTTAATGGAATGTATATTTTAAGAATACATTCGAAAAATGGTATTAGTCATAAAAAATTAATTAAAAATTGATTTTTATGACGTCATTTAGGCTCCTCTAAAAATGCAAACTTCTCCTTTTTTAGGACACCTCTAAATTCGACAAATAATTAGTATTAAGATTTTATTCTTAACTTTAATTGTAAGCTAAATTAGTACATCCATAAAATTGTTTGTTTTTTTTACTCCACCGTCACAGACTTCGCAAGATTTCTGGGTTGATCTACATTTCTGTCCAACATCACAGCGATGTGGTACGACAATAATTGTAAAGGAATGGTGGTCAGAAGTGGAGAAAGCAACTCTAGAGTTTCAGGAACTTCAATCACATGATCTGCAATATCTCTAACTTGTGTGTCTCCTTTAGTGACGACGGCAATAATCTTCCCTTTTCTAGATTTGATTTCTTGAATGTTACTCACCACTTTTTCATAATGCCCATATTTAGTGGCAATCACAGCGATTGGCATATTTTCATCTATAAGTGCGATGGGCCCGTGCTTCATTTCAGCTGCCGGATAGCCTTCAGCGTGGATGTAAGATATTTCTTTAAGTTTCAAAGCACCTTCTAGGGCGACAGGGAAATTAAATCCTCGACCTAAATATAAAAAGTTTTTAGCGTCTTTATAGATAGCCGCAATTTCTTTAGCTATGTTATCTGACTTAAGGGTAGCTTCAACTTTTTCAGGAATGGTCTCTAATTCTACAAGATGTCTTCTAAAATCAGAGTTAGACATGGTGCCTTTGGCTTTTGCCAATCGCAATGCAATTAGTGTTAGCACTGTAATTTGTGTTGTAAATGCTTTGGTAGAAGCCACACCAATTTCGGGCCCTGCATGGGTATAAGCCCCAGCATGGGTTTCTCTTGAAATTGAGGATCCAACCACATTACACACTCCAAATACAAACGCGCCTTTTTCTTTAGCGAGTTTGATGGCGGCAAGGGTATCGGCTGTTTCTCCAGATTGAGAAATAGCGATAACCACATCATTTTCGTTAATCACAGGATTTCGGTATCGAAACTCTGAAGCATATTCAACTTCTACAGGAATTCGTACCAAGTCTTCAATAATATATTCTGCAACTAAACCGGCATGCCAAGAAGTTCCACAGGCGATGATAATAATACGGTTGGCGTTCAAAAACTTGCCCATATTATCTTCAATACCAGCCATTTTTATAATGCCTTCGTCAATTAATAAACGCCCTCTATAAGTATCTTTAATGGCATTCGGTTGCTCAAAAATTTCTTTCAGCATAAAATGGTCATAACCTCCTTTTTCAATTTGCTCAAGATTTATTTTTAGTTCTTGAACGTAGGGGCTGACGATTCTATCATCTTTAATATTCCGTACATTTAACGGCTTGTGCAATCTAATGACCGCCATTTCTTCGTCCTCTAAATACACAGCATTGTTGGTGTACTCTATAAAAGGAGAGGCATCACTCGCAATAAAAAATTCATTTTCACCAACACCAATTGCAAGTGGGCTTCCTAAGCGCGCCACTACAATTTCATTTGGCTTTTTAATATCAAATACCGCAATGGCATAAGCACCTACCACTTGGTTGAGTGCGACTTGCACGGCTTTTCCAAGTTTTAAATCGCTGTTTTTTTGAATGTCTTCAATCAGGTTTACTAAAACTTCCGTATCCGTGTCTGATGAAAATTTGTAACCTCTTTTTATGAGCTCCTCTTTAAGAGTCGCATAGTTTTCGATAATCCCATTATGGATGATCACTAAATCTCCAGAATTAGAAAAATGAGGATGTGAATTGACATCGTTTGGAACGCCGTGGGTTGCCCAACGGGTGTGTCCAATTCCTAAACTACCAACTGGATTGATTTGTTCAGAAACTTTAGCTTCTAAATCTGCAACTTTCCCTTTGGTCTTTGAGAGTTTAATTTCAGAACCATCATAAAGTGCAATTCCGGCACTGTCGTAACCTCTATATTCTAAACGTTGAAGTCCTTTTAGTATTACTGGATAGGCGTCTCGATGGCCAATGTATCCTACAATTCCACACATATATTTTAGTTGCTAGGGTCTATACTAGGTTCGGTATAATAGATATTAAGCTTTACTCTTTTGGCAGCGACTGGAGAGTTATTTCCGTGTAGAACAACACTTTTGGGAGATAAAACAGTTCCTGTAGGAACGCCTTCTATAGTTGTAATATCTGAATCAATACCTACATCAGTACTCGTTTGAAATCCTCTTGGGGAGGCTGCTCCTACATTGGAAGAAACAACAAGACCAAGCTTCACATTTGTAGAATCGTCTATGACGATATTATTCAAATGCTCTGTCAATCTGATTTTATATTTCTTTTGTTCCGTACCATCCGCACTTGTTTCGGTGCTTAAAGGCACTAAATGTGTGAATTTAGAATCAGAAGAAGTCGTATTGACTGTTTGATCTAAAAAGAAATCAGTCATAGGGATATTATTGTCTAGATCATAGATATAAACTCTGTTAGGAAGGTCGGTATTCGATTGTGTTTCATCGACATAAAACTCTAAATAAGCTTCGTTTATCAAGCGCTTTACGGTTACCAATCCGTCGTTCACTTCTCTAAATTCGTTCAGTTGATCTTCTTCAGAGTTCCCATCTTCGTCAGCAAACAATTCAACAACTGCCATAGAGCCTTCGCCCCCTTTTAAATAAAGGTAATCATCACCTTCTGTATCTGTTGTCGTGTCTTCGATGGTTTGTAATATAGAAGCATTAAAAGTATTGTCAAAAATATTCACACGATTCCCTGTGAAATTCATTTCATATTCTCCTTGAAGGGTAATGGTAGAGGTCTCCCCATCTACGGTAATAGTTTCCTCGTAAGTGTAATAAAGTGTTACGTTTGCGTCCGATGAAGAAAAGTCCAATTGCATTAGGTTTCCTCCCGTCGGAGTAATGGATTCTGCTTTAAAGTAAAGACCTCTAAAGTACTCATAAAAATTACTGGAACTACTCAGGACATCATCTTCTTCTTTTGAAAAGATCAAGTCGTCCCAAAATGCTGCGGTAGTAGGAGTTGAGACTCCATCTTCTACCTCTCCTCCAAACAAGTGAACCCTTAAGCTTGGTTGTAACGTAGATGCGACTTCAAAAACATCGGTTTCTTCATTGTCTTCCCACAATTCTATAGAATTTGCGCTCGGGTAATAGTTGTTATCGTGATAAATTAATTCTCCTTCAAGGTCAGATGCTCCCATTGTTTCACCTTGGGTCAAAGTTCCGTTGGAATAATAATTCTGAGGACTGTCTAAGTCTGCGTTTGGATCAAATGCTCTTAGGTAATAATTGTTTTTATAAACCGATAGTTTTATAGGGGCAGTTCCATATAAAGAATCAAGCGCATAGGAGGTGGTCTCTGCAATTTCTGCAGTGCTCGCATAAGGAATTGTTAAGACTACAGAGTCTAAAGCCGTCGCATCTCCAAAATCAGGCGCAAAGGTTCTGGGCGCTAATTGACCTACTAAATCAACCTTAGAACCTCCAAATAAAGGGTCGTAATAGTAGCCTAAAAGATTCTCAGCCAAACCATCAGATTTAAATGGCGTAATTTTTTTATTGTAAGTTTTTACGGGGTACGTACCGTTTTTGATTTCAAAACCAGGTGTTCCCACAATTCCGGTTCCAATTTCAGAAAACTCGTTGTCACAGGCCTGAATTATAAAAATCAGAGATAAACAGCAAACGGATTTAAATAATACGGAGTTAAAATATTTCATATTAAGGGACTAGTTTTAAAATTTGTGTATTGTAAAATTCAGTGTAAGCCTCTGCAAAAGCTTCTGGGTATTGGTAGTCCAATACAGGTTTGTCGCAAGCTAAGAGATAATCT